>Ga0209700_101121_pt1 | contig 54299 bp, 21 predicted proteins | sample SiratroredBW_FD_187528 | JGI IMG/M metagenome (GOLD analysis project Ga0209700, IMG submission 187528) | Root nodule microbial communities of legume samples collected from California, USA - Siratro red BW (SPAdes) (version 2) | ecosystem: Host-associated > Plants > Roots > Nodule | place: USA...
ATTTTTTAAAAAGTTCAAATGTTACCAGGCAAAGAAAATAATGGGTCCAAAGCCTCTAAATTTAAAAAATGCTAGTTTTACAAATTCTGAATTAAGGACTGCTTAGACAAACTTCTACATAAACATTTTTAAGAGAAAAAAAAATAAAAAATTAAACAAATATTTCATAAGTTAAAATTAGTTTACACAATCTAATTTCTACAAACTCTTTCATATAATTTCTCTAAATTTTTATTTTTATTTAACTAGCGCATAAACTACTTTTAGTTTATTGTGAAAGTTATTCATTTTTTCTTTTTTTTTCTTCTTAATTTTCTTTCTAGAAAAACATATGAATAAGTTTATCTAACCAACCCCTAAGAAGGTTGATTTACAAAAGTTCTTATTATATAACAAGAGGTACAATTATATATTTAAAAAAAAAATTATTTTTCAACCATTTTATATATGCATTTATTCAATAATAAGCATAAAGTGAATTTGAGGGAAAAGTAAGAAACTGGAAAAAGTTAGAGAACAAGAGAAACTACCTTAGCACGAGTAAGAGCCACATTTATCCTGTGCCAATCTCCAAGCAGAGAAGCAGCACAGCTTGTTGGGTTTTCGGTAGACCTTACAAAAGATAATAATATACAATCCTTATCTCTACCCTGGAAAACACAAACAAATGACCAGTTTATTATGAAAAATGGGGATCCTTATCTGTGTAACGAGAACAAAAAATTTAAATGACATGAACAGAAGGAAACCAAAGTCATGCCTAAATGTTAGAGAAATGTTAAACACTATGCGGTTGAATGATTTAATTTTTGTAACACGGAGTCCTACGTAATACTTTGATGCTGGCTCGTGCCTAACCTGGTATTTGTCAATGGTATGTATCTCCAAAGAAGTCATGCAAGCAGCTTGGCGAATGATGTTTGCCTGTGAATTATATGGAGTGATAATGCCAATGTGTTCTTTTCCGATTCCATTTTTAACCAATTCCTTTGCAATCTGCAATATAAATAAATGAAAAAACTGATTTATGGACATGAACGAGACAAATGACACGAATCTTTAATCCGGTAAGGAAGAAGGGCCAAGGCAATTAGCCCACAAAGTTGTTCAACTTTGGGGTTTTCATGTAAACCGATTTCCATCAACAGATTATCACTTAACATAATTACCGAGAATGGTTTTCGTCCCAAAACATTCAAGTGTATTGATGATTCGAGTTAACCAAAATAAAAGGAGAGAAAAGAAAATGGTCAACCAATATAATGTCCAAGTGTATTTTTTAACCCAACATAAAGCACTGAAAAACATATCAATTTGCTTGTCGAAAGAAATAATATATCATCTTTGAAAATGACCTACCTCAGCAATTATTTGAGCTTCAATAGGATTATTTACAATCTTCTGATCTCTTGCCTCTAAAGCGGGCAACTTGTCTACGATGAAAAAGTAATGTAAACAATCTCATTTACAATGAACTAAAGGATAAAGGGTGTAAAGGAAAATAATGTACAAACCAGTATCAATAAATATCACAGGTCTTCGAGGATTCAAAACCTGCACATGGTTTTACAAAAAGAGACTTAAAAGACATAATTTTATCTTAACCAAGCATAAACATTGTTATCTTATCTGTGACACTGACAACTTTACCCTTAAAGATTGTCTAGTTCACCCGCTCAAAACTTTACCCACAATACACTAATAATACAGCTCAGTATCTATATAAGTGTATGAATATTCAGTATCTATATTAAGACTAACAAACGAAGGTTGATGTCAGCAGAAATGAGTTTCTCAGACTTTTATTGAAATGGAAGAATTTTTAAATATTATTGATCAATTTTAATTTTTCAAAGTGAATTACGTTGTATTGACAATGCTAAATAAATCAACAAGCACAGAGAAAAAAGGATGTAGTCTTTCCCAAAGTGTACTATCTATTATAACAATATTCAAGGAAGATCAAGCTCATATGCATAGATAGAACTAAGCAGTAAAAGCAAAAATCCTCCATCCATAATATAATAAGAATCCAGATAAAAAAAAAAAAAAAAAAAAAAAAAAAAAAAAAAAAAGACCTTACATGTTCTAGCCAAGGCAAGTCACAGCTTAAGCCTGAAAACTCAAGTTTTGCATTAGCTACCTCAACTGAACCACACCTCAATCTGTCACCATATACCAAGGCATTTGAAAGGTCCATAATGTCCTGACACATACGATACTGCATATACCAAATAAGTGAAGCCGATAGACAACAATGGAGCAAAAAGAACAAAACCGAAGTTTGCAATCTATTATCTAGTAGCCATAACGTACCTGACTCTGTAAAGCTAAAATAGCCTGCGGATGTGCTTCTGAGAGCCTACAGAACAAACTTGTCCCCATGCCATTCTCTCGGGCCTCTGTACTCTAGGAATTATCAGATAAAAATTTCATAAGATTATATTATAGAGTTTTGTACAAAGAAACAAAAAATAGTTTAGTCACACACCTGGACAAGTGGTGGCAGTTGATAATGATCCCCAACAAGTACAAACATCGAAGCAAACGTTAGAGGACCCAAGGACACCTGCAATGGCAATAGTCACAACATAATTTTTATGAAAGCATACAACATAATTACATATACATGAACAATTGTTTCCTTCTCTCAACGTTTCCTTATGTCATGCTCTGTCGCAATTAAATTATGGAGTTTAAGTACATACGGAGGAAAAGAAGACATGAATTGATACAAATTGAGGTGTATTATATTAACCGTTATTTATACTAACAAATCATGGAGATAGGAAATACCGTAATCGAACAAAATAAATGAGGAAACTAATCCAAGAGGATAATGTAAATATAGTTTAGCTTATGGAAAAAGTACTGTAAAATACACGAAAGGAAAAAGACGCATACTGGTAAAGTTGTCTGTCCAGCTTCATCCATAATGCATACATCAAACCTTGTGTTGGCAAGCAAGGGACTAGAAATGCCAAGACAAGTAACTGCGACAACTTTGACTTGTTCCAACCTTCTTTTGATATCTTCAACACCTTGTACACTCATTGCTGAAATAAAAACCACTATCAGAAGATTTATTACAAATCTAATTATAATTTAAAAAGGGAGCCTATAAGCAATAAATTGGAAAACCTGAGAGGCAGTGTTCTCTGACCGCCTCATTCACTACTTCGTGTCTTCCAATTCGTACAAAATCAATCCCCTACATCCACTTAAATTATAATGACATGCAACATATGACATCTAAAAGTAGAAATTAAAGAATATACAGAAACAATATATCGTTTAGAAGCAAGAGAGGCATGCATTAGTAAAGATTAGTGCACCATGCAGGACATCAATCAAATCAATTTAGTCCAAGTTTTCATGCTGGGATTTGATACAGGAAAGGATAAATGAAAAAAAAAAAAAACTGAACTTTTGAATCAATAAAGGATAAGCCTTCACAGTTCAACAAAGCTGGAGTTGTGGTGCCCACAACGCCATCCATAGACCACCATCCAAGATTGAAAAATTGAACTTGAAAAATGAAAGGAGGATGCTTGGTGGAAGCTATAATGGTGGACAAAGAACGGTGTTCATGTTAATGTGTTTCACTCTTAGCCATGTTTGCAGCGCTTCACATAGAGTGCATGTAAAGTTACACAATGAGAAAAAAAGTTGCTGATTCATAGCTGCATTAAGTCAGGTATTTGGTTCATTTTAAGTTCTAACCACTCCTAGAGGTTGAGTGCATTCTAACATCATTGTACTTTATGTTATATTTTCCAATCAATCTATCTACTTCAGACTTATGGACTATCGAGAATAGCTGAATGAGGACAATTTAAATAAATGGTGTGGATTCTTTTCCAGCAACATGAAGCCATATTTAATTATGTGATAAAATACAAGACGTTATAATATGTGGACATGGATACCTGTGCTTTTAATTTGATGAGTAAATTGTCAACAGCAGAATTTGTATAGGCTGTTAGTAAAATGGATGTCCCTCTAATCAACAAGGCTTTCACAGCATGGACTAATGTGGACGTTTTCCCTGTTCCAGGCATCCCTAATATAAGTGCGTAATCTTTTGCTGTAAGTATCTGAAAATCAATAACAAAGCATAGTCATAGAAAAATCATTTTAATGATAAACTAAACCAACTTGCATATTAAACTTAAAGAAAGTCAAGAAATTATAGCTTCATGCAGACCTTGAGAATTGCTCTACGTTGGTCATCATTCAAACTCTTCTCTGACCAAACATAGGATATCGCAGGATCCTGACTAACTATAGATCCACTGTCAAATCTAGGAGCCTACAGCCAGAAGACATCAATACAGAGGAAAGGATGAAGTAGTTAGTCATTTAGAAATATAGTACCTAATTCAAACAGCAATGTAGCAAGTAATTCACCTCAAGATCAACAATCATCCGCCGCAAATGAGCACTTCGATCATTTTGTACAAAAAGTTGTACAAGATTAAACCTACCAAAAAGTGCATAAATAATTGTATACTCAAATAACTTTCAAGAACAGCAGACAATTTGCAAATTAAATTTTTGAATGAAGCGGCAGTCAGAGAAGGCACCTCATAATTGCAAAGGAAGTCACAGCTTCATCCTTGTAAATTCTCCAAACCTGCTGAATGAGATCATGTACTGTGGAAGAACTCCCGGGAATTCGTAAACGCTTAGAAAAGGAAACCTTGAGGAATTTTACAAAGTAAACATTCGAAATTAATTACTCAGCAAGACATAGCTGTTCAACCAAGGAATGTAATGGAAAGGGTATACATATGTATAGAAAAAAAGCTAACTTACAAAAGGGTAAAATTCAGAATCAAACAGAAAAGAAACAATTAATATAATACTCACCGATACATGGATCGGACTTATATCAGATATCACACCTTTAGCAATAATTTGATGGCTAGATTGATTACCCAGTATCTAAAAAGTAAAAAGGTAGTTATAATTAAAAGATAATAGTACATGTCAGTAATAAAATAAGATGCATAACACAACCCTTTTACAAAAGGCAGTTACTAAAATATCCATATTCTGGTAGGAAACAATATTCTCTCTTTAGTAGTACTACTTGCATGAATAAGTCAAATAAAATCTCTAGTAGATTGTCTAGAATGCCAAGCCAATTTCTAATCTTTATTAAAAATAAGAGCGAAAATAAACAGGCAACCACAACTAAGTTTTGTATTATATAAAGTTGCTATAAGCATTGCCAAGGACCCAGTTCTGTATGATAAAAATTAAGCATGTGGAAATTGAACAATATTTAAAAAAAAGATTGACTATGGTGATAAAGAACTAAGAAAGAAGGAAGCTTGAGACTACATTAGGAATTAAATAGTAGATTAGGAATTGTATAATATTGAATTGGGCCTTTGCTGGGATTATTTTAGTAATTAGGACCTCTTATTGGGCATTGTTTGTTTGTAGACATCTTAGATAGTTTTGAGGACCATTGGGTCTAATTAGTTAGATGGATTTAGTAGTCTTAGGTCCGGAATATAAGTAGTCATTTAAATTTTGTGAATGGAGTTCTGTCCTTTTGAGAGAAACTTTGTTTATTTTCTCACGAACTACTCTTGATTCATATTTTTTAATGTTCTAATTCAATGTGGCATATCTTTCTTTCAACTTACCCATCATTTTAGGATTGTGTTGTTCTTCACAATGATTACCTAATTCCATCGCTTGTTCGTTTTCCTCATTTTTATTCCTTGTTCAATAGTGACCGATGCTATATACAAGATGAAACCCAATATCAGATCTATTAGCATCAATCACAACTTAACAAGGAATATAAAATAGGAAAATAGGAATGCCTAGAATTAAGGGATGTGAAGACAGTGTCACAACAAGGATTGATAAGTCTAAAGAAAAATTAGACAGTTTGAATTACAAAATACAGATATAAGAATCAAGAGTGGTTCTTAGGTAGAAAGTTTCTCTCAAAAACATAAAGTTTCATTTACAAAGGAGTTAAAACTTCTTACACAAGCCAACACATGGCTACTAATACTATGGACCTAAAACTACTAGGCTCGTTTAAGTAATTAGGCTCAATGGTCCAACAAGCTATCTTAGAAGCTAACATAACAAATAAGGGTAACATGCTTAAATGTGTGTTTGTGATTCTCTTTTCCCTATATTTCTGTAGGTATGCCTTCTTGTTTATATTATATTTATTGGCTCTTGGGTTCTAATTATATATTGTATATATATAAACTATAACCAACTAATTTTTGGATAGGCAGCTTCTTTTCTAATTATTTTCTAAACAGACTTAGGATTAAGGAATCCATTGTGTGCATTCTTCACTACAAAAACTATTGTGGAGATTATCCTTTCCATACCACGTTGCAAACTTTACCTTCATTTTGTTAAACATCCAAATATCACAACTAAATTCAATTATTTCCAAAATAAAAATATGAAAGTATACATACCACATGATCTCCACTTCGAAGTGTGAAATCTAAATCATTTTTCAATGAGGCACTAGAAGACACTGTAGAAACTTCAGAGAGGTTTGAAGAAGAATCTTGTTGTATGAAACGATAAGTGAATTGATTGTCTTTGGAAGATTTCTCAAGAGGTATTCCGACTGAGTCATCAAGAACAATAGAAGAAAGACCACTATTGTTTGAACTCTTTGAACTATGTGATTGCCATACCTCTTTCCTTAAAATCTGAAATGGTAAAGGAGAGAAGTAAAAAAAAAAAATAGACTTTTTAAACTTGTAAATTGATTAAAATAAATTTCGAGGCAAAAACTAAACAGACTTCAAACCTCAGTCTCTTTAGCTTCTAAGTCAATCAATCGATCCCATTGGCGGAGAAACTTAGAATGTGAAGAAGTCATGTGATTAGTAAGAGAATCAAAAACCTCCCCCAACCCACTGCTCTCTGTGCTTCCACCATTTGCCTAAAGGATTTTATAATAGTGACACAAGAAATAGACATGTTACCTAGAATAGATTCTTACACAAATTAAGCAATAACATTATGATAAACTTCACTATATGGACATATCACATTATATAACATTGTGCGCAAACAAATCAGTGACATCTATATGGACATAACACAGGATTAAACACTATTTTCAGTAATAATGATTAGGAAGGAAAATAATGCAGCAATTAATATTAGTGTAACGGTAGAATTGGTTAAACTAACAGGAATCTTACAGGGTTCTTATATACAGAAGTAAAAATGCAATTGCTAAAAAGGTAAACTTTTTATTTATGTGTAGAAATCAGAAGAAAAAAATAAATCTTAGTCACCTATGGTCCTATCCATTTACAACATATCTAAGTAAATGATGATTTTGAACTTTAAAATCATCAGCAGAAACAACCATAACAGGGTCTATGTCAGAAGTGGTTATAACTGTTCGCAAAGTTTCTGCACTTCCCAAGGTAAAGAAGAAGTACCTTGTGATAAATGCTACAAACATTAAGATGGCGACAACCTCTGCAAATGCTAGGACTCTACAATCAGAAAATGAATGCTTGTAATGGCAATCCAATGAAGTTGTTAAAAATACTTTATAAAATTATGGAAAAGCCAGTACCTGTGACATTGGAGGCAGTTGTTGTAGAGTCAATGCCTTCAGAATATCACTTGCTAGTTCATTTCGTTGCATTATTAGCCCAGTTAAGTCAGATCTTTGAACCACGATGCCCTTTGTCCATAAAAATTAAAACAATTGAAGTTTACTCCCATACACTGAAATGGGTGATACAATGGCATAACTAGCCTTTTAGGGTACAACAAATCAGAATCCCAATTAGGAATAGTATATATTCTAATTTACAGAAATGAAAAGAAATAAAAACTGTCATGTTTAATCTGGTATATTACTCCCTTAATTAAAGTTGAACAAATTAATCAGAATATTTGCTCCGCCAATCTGGGAAACAGCTGGATATGGACTTTTCTATTATTGACTCAATATCCAACAACAATATTAACTTCTCTTGGCAGAAAAAAAAAAAAAAAAAAAAAAAAAAAAAAAAAAAAAAAAAAAAACTGATAACTGAAAGCAACAGATTTTACCTGTGTCTGATCAGATTGGAGATAATATAGAAGACCAGAATCAACAGTTGTATGATACCTATTAACATAATCAGGAAAAAATAAATAAATTTCAGAAAATTTCTTCAACATACTTTTAGAAACCAATAGTTTTTGCTAAGCACCTTTCAGACATCAGGAGAGTGTACAAAATTACTTGGGCACTGTGTTCAACTGATGACTGCAGATATGAAATGTAAGAGTTGCAAGTGAAAATACCATAAGAAATAGGTATTAAAAAAATATTTCTAGTGCTTTTAATGTTGGAGTATCCATCTGATTCACTTTTTATGACTGAATTTAAGTGAGGACCAGAACTTGCCTGGCTATTTGGTGTTTTTCCAGTTTTGAACTCTACTGGCATAATCTTTTCCTCCTGTTGATCTTTTTGTGATTGAATTTTCACTCTGACCGAAGCATCAATCATCCCTTTTAAACCATATTTTGGAGCCCACACCATCTCTTCAATATCAATTACCTAAAACATTAATTACAAATGATACACTTATATATTATGAGCTTTGTACAAGTGATGAGCTTCTGTTTAAAGCACCTATATCATGTAAAATGTTCATTTTGCGAGAACTGTACAAATATAATGATGGTTGTAAAACAAAAGGAGTTATACACTCATGTATAATGTTCATTTTGTGAGAAATGTACAATATTGAGGGCCTAACAAGCGTTTATGAGAAAATCTTGGATGACACGTGTGCAACACACTTCAACATTCACATTCTAAATTAGAAAAGGCTGCTCAAATAAAATAAAACCATAGACAAGAGATAAATCCATAACAATGACCAAATTGAAAAGATAAATGCATATTTGTGGACAAATAAGCAATTAAACATGAAAAGCTAAAGTGCTCCCCCAAACTTGTTAAGCTATCTACAAAATTTATATTCTTAGGCTAAACATTATTTGGATAATAGATTGGAGCTTGCCTCAGATATGCCAACATTCTTTGGCCGATTATCAAATCCAAATTTGACATTCGGGTCTTTTCTTTCCTGTCAAAACACCAAGTCATCAGTCACAAACACAATAAGTGAAAAAACCAATATAGATAAAATAATTTTACAGGGTCCTACATTTTCTGCTTCAATTTATAAATCTGATTAGCAACTCCACGTGACTATTGTTTTAAGATGAAACCCTTAAAAAAGTCCCACTATTTATGTAATTCATGTTGTGTACCACTGTACGGCAGGCAAATAGCAAAACTCACATAAGATGGACTACAATTAGGTCTAAACCAAATTTAACCTCACAGGACCAACTTGTTATCTAGCTACTGTGAGACTTGATAGTAACTCAATTTCAATTAGTTGGAAACTTGCTGAAGATGCAGGACACATGTTGTACCCATAACACACATTGCCTCCCACAGCGGCTGCAATAGTGGACAGAGTCACAATATGGCCTTGAAGTATATCAGTTACATTTGACAACAGCAAAGGAAACACTTCTATGACAAAAGAAATAAAGTTTCAGAAAAAAGGATAAATGATTTTTATGTACCTCCGTATTTTTAAACCGCATGATCCAACTTAACATTCTAGGAATAGCATCCCTCATGGTTTTACGAACGTCATTTTCATTTACTGCAACGTGTATAAAAGAAATGGTCCAGAGTCAACAGTCGATAAGATATATTGGAGAAAAACTTATGTTGATTAAGTTCCAAACTTTAAATAAGAAGTGTGTGTATATACAGAAATAGGCAATGCCACACCTCCACATGCATACAAACTTTCAATGTTTTTCTGTAATACCACTTCTGCATAATCTTCCATGAAATTTACTGTAGGATGGTCTTTTGTAAGTGCAGCCTGCACCAACATACCACACAGCAACACAAGAAAAATTTTTAAAAGAATAAATTTAAAAAAAAAAAAAAAAACAAAAACAGAATCTTACAGTATGATTCAAATGAGATAATATATGTTTTGTATATTGTCTTATGGGGTACGGGATGAAATTTAGAGACCTGGAAAATTTGATGCAGCATTGTTCCAGCTAATGCTGCAGTTGAGTAATCATTGCTTTTCAACCTCTCGTCTAAGACAGTTCTCCTTAGGCAACTAAAACTGGAAGCAACCTGGAACAAAGTCTCATATTAGAAGCGAACATCCACATAATATAGGTCATAGAATACATTGAACTGCATATATGGGCATTTACCACTAAAAACATCCTGAAAGAGTCTAGTTCGTTACATTTCAGAGTCATGAATGGCGAAAGACGATCGAATTTCAACTAGAAAATAAATTGAGCAAATTTTATAAGACTATACAAATTGCACTTGACATGTCCGGTTCAATACCAGTTTTAAGGCATTAATGTGTGAAAAATATATATTTAAAAGAACAGTTTGCAGGAATGCAAGTTAAATTAAACATCACATAATTTTCTGGTCTCCTTTCAATAGCATGCTTAAGTTATTAATTGAAAGCTAGGAGAGAATACAAAGTGCAAAATGTGCTAACAGTACAAATACATCCAACACTATCTTTGAACGTGTACAAAAACAAAGAAACAAGTGAAGTAAATATTATGATACAACTTCTGGTACATGGTCGTCCGATACAAGCTTAAATCATCTATATCATATTTCCCATAGTAAAACTAATATATTTAAGCAAATAAAATTTGCATAAATCATCTATATCATATTTCCCATCTTAAATTAAGGTTAAAATATGAAGTCACAAACGGAAATGAGAGCGTAAGAGATAACTACCCGCGTTCCAGACACTAGAATATCTGGGTGTACAATCAAAAAATTTTTATCATGATCAACATCACAATTCCCCCTTTCATCAAATTGACCGATTACGTGCACAGTATCTCCAGGTGCAATTACACTACAAGACCTGGGATGATTTAGAAGAGGAATTAGAAATGCTAGAAATATTATAAATAGAAAGAGAATAACTGACAGTAAAACTATAAGATAGGTACATCGATATAAGCTTGACTACACTAAAGCACACCAGCTTACCACTCATTCTGTAAGTTTACAGCCCGCTCTTCCCCAGTTTGTTCATTTAGCAAACGTAGCACCTGGAAAGCAGTGGATCAACTAGTATTATTAGTCAGATTCTTAGAAGCAGTAAGAAATTGCAGCAATGATCCTTACAACACCTTGTATGAGCATTGAGCGGCAAATGAATCAGCAGACCTAAGTTCAGATACCTAAATTAGAAAGTAAATAGTGATAAGCCTGTGAGAATTTATTATTTTGTGAACCCAAAAACCATTAAAACCAAACTTAGTTCCAAAATCATACCTCCAAAACCAAATAATTTGAATTGGAGAAGACATCGACAACCTCTTTAGGTAAATGTGATTTGGTCCTTTCCACTGCAGGTTTGACTTTGACAGGGAGCTCATTAGCTCGATTTTGAGGTACTTTAAAGGAATAAGTGTTGCTGTTGCAAACTGGAGCATCGTCAACAGCAATGGCATCTTCAACTTGATCTAAGAGTTCAAGCAATGCCTATACAGGTAAACATTCATGCTAATAAGTGGCTTCCGAAGTGCTGAAGTTTAAGCATTTCACAGAATGACAAGTAAAAGGTCACAAGACTCTTTTATGAAACAAAAAAAATGGTTCAGACTTCAGAGGGATCCTTTTCATAGTAATACGGGAAACAAATTTTATTTAACTAGTCTTCATTGACTAATAAAAATATAGTAGCTCATTGTACAACTTTAGTACCACAAGGTTGACAAGTTCAAACTAATAAATGAACATACATCAAAATGTGCTAAGGCAATTGATTCTAGCATTTCCATCCTTTCATAATAGGTTCCAGTTTGTCCTCTCTAACTCTAAGCAAGGTTTTAATCATGCCTAATGGTTTCGGATACCATTCTTTAGAACTATGATTCAGTCGTGTTAAAACTTATATCATGCTCACTTTTATTCCAAAATTAAATCAATTTTTTCTCCTTCTCAATCAAAAAACTTCTTTCATATCTGCTTCACCAAAAGGTACATGAGAACAGACCTAACCTAACCTTTTTGTTCTGTCTTAATAAAGGCTGGTCGCACGGTCCCTTGAGTTCAATATCCTTGACACGCTGCACCTGCAAGAAACAACAAAGAAGAAACTCAAACAAACTAGCCATTTGATTCACGAGAAGGATGAAACAAATATCCAAGAGCATTAGTCAATCAACGAAAAGAAACATTTAATCATCCATTTTATTCAAAACAAAATTCCGAGAGCAACAGTCAACAATGAAAAGGAACACCGAAACACCCACTTTGTAAAAAAATAAAAAAAATAAAAAGAAACCAAGAGCATTACTCGATCAAGGAAAAGGAACATACAAGCACCCATTTTTCTACACAAGAAATCAATCACCTTATCGGGGCGACAAGACAAAGACGGTGGAGTTCTGAAGGGACTCTGTCCAATCACATCAGTGGCCAAGTTTAGCCTCTTGAAGCTCAAAGGCGCCTTGGTTGTTGGCGAAGCAACCTTATCCAGACAAGTCTGCACCACAATCTAATCCATTCACTTACATTGATAATCGCAACATGTTAAAAAGTACCAAAATACTCCCTGACACATTCTAGTTAAGAAACTCCAATATGGGTTGAAATATAGAACTTCGACCCACCAAAAATTTTGATTTTCAATAAATTTCAGCCAACAATAAAAGCGTGTAGCAAGCATTTCTGTTAACAACAAACATCAAATTAAAAGAAACAGAGAGAAAATTTGCCTCCTTGCCGCTGTCACTGCGAATTGGCGACAAGTTCATTTTGGAAGAGGCAGCCAAAGCTTTGATCACTTCGGGCGTGTGTTTGGAAACTGCCTGAAGCCTCTCATTCACCGGAGATATTTTCCACGTGACCTCGTTGACGGCGTCGTCCTGGCTCTGCTTCACTAACTGTAATAATACAATTTAGTTAATTTCCGAAGAAATTGAAAAAACTGAAACAAGGGTTCACTGGCATTGGTGCTAGAATCCGTTTGGGTACAAATTAAAAGGACTTTTGAGAACTCTATATTTCAACAGATAAGCTCTCAAAAATAGTTTTAGGCTTATATCCAAACAGACCCTTAGTTGGTTAGTTAGTGAGTTACTTGTGCTACCATTCCGGGCGAGAAGTTGAAGCGAGTCTGCGGAGACCCTTCGTCGGGTTGTTGTGGTGAATCGGCGGTGGTGGTGGCGGCGGTGGCGGCGGCGGTGGTGGTGGTGTGGGGTTGAAGGTGGTGGTGTTTCTGAGAAGCGCGATCGAAGAAGTGTTGGATGCCGAACTTGGAAGGTGGCTGAGGATTGAGTTTCTTCTTCTTCGGAGCCATTTTCCGATTGCTCTGATCGGTGAATGGATGAGAAGGTAGGGTTTGGGTTTCTTCTTCAGCCCGCGAAAAGACACTTTTGGTATGTTTTGGATTGTGTTTTTTCCCGCCTCTATTACCACAATTTTGCTTCAAATTTTTTTCTTTTTCTGAAAATCTTATTTCAAAATGTTTTTAAAAATTATTTGGTGGAAGTAGTAATAACGGGTGTAGGAATTAAAAGCCACTAATAACACAGTATTACATTCTATGTATATATAATATATAATAGAACTTATTGGAATAACTAATATTTAATAATAGAGAATACCTAAATTAATAATATTTTTTAAAATTTAAAACTAAAAATGAATTAGAAAAGAAAAACGCAAAGTAAAAGAATCAAAGGCAAATATTAGACGAAAATTCCCTGCAATAACAAACCTATATCCATTTTGTCTCTAAAATCGTCACACTATTGTAAATAATTCTTTAGAGAGCAAAGATAATCAATTATTACAGTGTTTAGTTGCTACCAATTACAAATTAGTAATAATTAGAGTAACATTTGATTAGAATAACTAACTGATATCTAATTACGCCTTGTATATATAATTAAATAGTATCTTATAGGAGCTTTTCTTTGACAAAGTCTTTAAGAATTTTTCATAACTTCTTATCTATTTTAATTATTTTATTTTTTAAATTGAGTTTAATAAAACTATCTAATTCATAATATAATTTACATATGCACTAGAAGTTCTGATTATAATATAATTTATATATTTAAATATATTATTTGTTATAAAAATATTTATTATGTTTGTTGTATAAGCTAAAATGCTTATTTTTCTTGACTTTAAAATAGTAAAGCATTTTGTTTGTTTCGATCATAGACACGTTTGAATAAACTAATTAGTTAAGATCTCGTTAAGTGTTTACTTAAATATAAAAATATAATTGTTTATGAATTATATATTATAAAAAAAATATCACATAAATAGATAATAAAGAACAAGATAATATTTTTTCTATGTTTGAAATAAGAATTAGTTTTAATTTATAAGATACACTATTATATTTAATTATAGTAATTGAGATCATTAAACAAATGTATCTTTTGATTAAATTAATCAAACGAAATTATTTAAATATTAAATATTTTACATAACATGTTTATTAATTTATTAAATTTTATGAAATAATGTTAATTACAATTATAATTAACGCAACTTAATTTATCATAAATATTTATTGTAATGATAGTTATAATAATAGTAATGGGTAAGCATATTAATACCAAAGCATGATAAAAAAACTATTATTATAACATGATCAACTCAATATAATAATAATATAAATGAAATATGAAAACATAAATATAAAAATAATTTTACTAGCTCAAATAGAATCGTTATGATTATATTTAACACGCGAAGTTAGTTTCTAACATTTTTTCAAATTTATACTCTCTTTAAAATATCGATTAAATATCTTAACCTTTTTTTCTATAAGCTATAATTTTATTTTATTCTATTTCTCTTCACCCATAAATATTACTTTTATTTCTTTTACATAAGATTAATTTTTTTATTTTTACTTTTTTTTATTAAATACGATTTTTTTTAACAGCGATTTTTTATTAAATACGATGATGGTGATAACCTTTATTTTTATCATTTTAAGGCAATTTTATATTAAATAATTTATTTCAACTACTATGTTACTATTCAGATTCGTTTTACCGTTTCAAAAATATACTTCAAGGCATTGAAAACGATAATTTTTTGTTTATTGTGTTTAAATAATTTTTATATTGCATTGTGCAATTTAACCTTGACAATAGTATATTGGTTTTAGTATTATACTTAAATATACTTTTATTTTTAACTATTAAGTGTTATGTCCAATTTAAAATGTGTTATTTTTATTTCATTTTATATTTAAACTTAAATTTGAAGAGAAATATTACAAGATATAGTTTTAAGTTCTTAACAGCTAACTCTATTCATAAAATATGATAACATAAAAAGCTGCAGCGTCTTCTAAGTGCATCAGACCATGAAGCCACAAATATCACATTTAATTCGTAAGTACAGGATCACAATAAGATCAAACATAAGGGACTTCTGTCAGTCCAAAAGATTTTGACATGCAATAACAGACACAAGTAAGAGAAGAGAAGAAGAATTGACTATCATTTAAACAAAATTCCATCTCTGATAGTCTTATGGATCTGAAAAATCCTCAACAAGCATCACTATCTAGACCTAATTCAAGATCTTGAGATGCAGAACCGAGCGCAGAGTTGTGACTAATGGTTAAAATGTAAAGCTTTCCAATTGCAATTATGCTTTTGATTACCAAAGGAAGTTATGTTTTTTCAACTCACAGTTACATTAGGTGCGTAAGCTCTTTTGCTTGTCCCAATAGATAACAGAAAATTATACCTAAGTCATCAAAAATTATTCTAATAGGATATGTACATCAAAATAAAGACTAGAGAATAAAAGTGGAATACGGTCAGAAATAATTATTTGCATTCACAGATTAAACATGTATCTTGAACAAAGACTGGAACCTAAACTATTGAAAGAAATTATGTGATCGTCTAACGTGCAGTTTGATTAATATATCTAACTTCTCAAATATAATCTAATTTTTCAATACACGAACAACACAGTTATTTTTCCATGCTATGATACTTTACAGCAATGACAAGATCCCACATTAACTCAAATCCATAGAACCAGACATTAGAATAGCCTATATAGAGAGGGACTCTGACAAACGTAACCTCATTTCAATAAGTCCAGGGATAGGCCATTGAAGGTTTGTGTCAGAGAAAAAATAAAATGCAGTTATAATTTATCTATGGTAAAATTATGATTTCAGATGTGGCAGCTATTGTTGGTATCAATAGGCAGTTATTTTCGAAGATAGGGGGAGAGACAACCATTTCTGTCACAAAAGCTTGTCTGAGACTGTTTGTGACATGCCATGTAAATTAGTAGGAATTTGATAGATCTACATTTAAATAGTAAACATGGAAGGGAAGACACAAAGCGTATCACCACAAGTTATTTGTACTAAGCATGTTTTGAATAGTAAAGTATTGTGACAAATCTTGATTTTACACGCACCTGCTATATATATATATATATGAAATATGCATGAAAATAATAGCAAATGATGGAAAAAGAAGATAATTCTAAACTTTTATATAAAAGTACTAGACAAGGTCACTCTGAAGTGAGGAGCAGGGGAAAGAAATAATGACTGTTGAAGGTACAAAAGTACATACTATCTTGCGCTGAAAACCGGTTCCGCATCAGGCGATGGTTGTGTCCTTCGAGTGTATTTGAGTAGCAAACCTTCTGAAGAAAGACCTGGTACCTTCAGATCTCTGAAACATCTCAAAAGGGGTTAACTCAAATGTAAAAGAAGATGCGACGCATTTTAAGGTAAAAATAATTATGACATGTCCACCTGACATAGGGCTGCAGATCTTTCCATTCCCACTTTGTCCTCTCTCTGAAAAGAATGGAGAAACGCTCAGCTGGAGTGGAAGGCAAAGATGCGACACTGAAGGCACGAATCCATGTCTCAACTCCAACTCTCTCTGTTAATACTTCTCCTTCCACATGATCAAGAGTGGGATGCATTCCATCTGGAACCTTCTGCCTCCATTCATCCATGAAACTCTCTAACTTCTTTTTACCCCCTTTTAGGATTTCTTTTGCAAAATGTATGCATACTCGCTTCTCATCCAACTTCCAGGCACAGCCAGGCATGCCTTCATTTACTTTGGTGCCATATGTATGCAAACAATGCCTTGCTAGCACCCCAAGAAATCCATCTGATTCCAGTGTACTCACAACTTCATCTTCGTTTAAAGCATTAAGTGACCAATCATTCAACACGGAATTTTTCAAAAGCATTCCCAAAATCATGTCCATGTAACTCCCATCTACTAATCTCCAATATCCATTAATCTCCACTGCGGAAAGAGCCTGCAGTCCAGACCTTAACTCCTCATCACTAGCTTGGATATTGTTGACAAGATCATTCCAGTTATATAATCCTATTGTAGATTCCTGATTGTCTTCTAAATTTCCCACGTCATACTCCTCAAAACTGTAAGTCTTTTCTGATAGAAATGACTTAAGTTTATCAAGTCTAGGGGCTGCCTCAACAATCTCCATATTACCAGATACAACTTTGATTACAGGTGCAACAACTTTCTCTTCTTCCATATTACTATCATTCTTTTGTGGATTTTCACAAAATTCTGAATGATTTGCTGGTGGTACAAGCAGAACCGAATTGGAATTTCCAACAAACTTCATAGCATATGTTTTGGATTGAGTACAAAGAACTGCATCTTCATCAGGCTGTCCTCTCAAGACCACCCTGAAATAGATAAAAAATCATATTCAAGTTAAAAAAAAGTACAAAATTGGGGGATCTGAGGTCAGGGAAAGAGTTACAAGCAACTGATTGTCAGCCAATGCATACCTTTCATGCAGAACATCTGGGAGAAGTTTCTCATCAAGCTCTAGAAGGAGGAGGTCATCATGAGGTCCAAACAGTGGGTGATATGCAACAGAAATAGATGATCCAGGTGCTATATGTTTAAGGGCTTCTGCTCCTCTTGAACCTAGCTGCGGCGATTCCATTACTCCCTCTCACTAAGTACAAAGTATTAGTTTAGGAAAGAAAAATGAAGATTTCTTCACAAACTATACTATTATGGCATAAGTTAGGGATAGAAAGACACAAGTTTACATCTATAGTATAGTATGGGCATGGATATTCGGCAAAAAAAACAATGAGCATGAATCACACGAAACAAAACGTGTCAGGCAGAGATATTTTTAAACAAAAATGTACTAATAAAAATTAGAAAGAATTATAGTTTCCTTATACAGAAATCACCGTTGGTCTGCTTTTGACGAAATGTTATTTCACAAATATTATCTTATCCCTTGAGTATAGATGCTTGGTTCCTTCATTTCTATATGCTTCTAACAAAACACTGCATAATTATGATGCACAGCAGTATGACTTTATGTTTTCAAAGTGTATAAAAATAAAATATTATCATTGATATGAAAATAAAAATAATGACTTAAATATGTCTTCGGTCCTTATTTGAGTTAAGATTGTTTCTGGTCATTCAAATTTAAAATTGATTTTTTCAGTCCTGTGCTTTGAAAAAGGTTTTAGAGTCTCTCTAAACAAACACCCTCCTCTACCTAAACAATGTAAAAATAAAAATATAGAAAAGAAAATAAATATACATAAACCATACAAGTGAAATCCTAAACAGCAATCAGGGCAAACCGACTAAATAAAAAATAAATAAATTACAGGGACTAAAATAAAACAATTCTAAATATGAGAGACGAAAAACAAACTTACTCAAGCATATTTAAATCTTAACGGTGTATCTTAGCTTTAACAATTGAAGTTTATCAGAAGAAAATCACCAGAAAATCAAATGAGAAAAATGAATTAAACAAGATTAAAGGGGTAGCAAAACCACCACTCGCTCTCTCCGCACAAGCAAAAATCAGTCTCCTTGTCCACATCATCAGCAAATTCTTTTTTCGCTTTTCTCGGCGATAAAATTTGAAAAACACCCGACTTCTAAATCTAAAAGAATTAGAACTATTACAGTGTTATTCATTAATTTACCGCAATCCATGCCCGTTTAGTGCTGGTAAACACCGAAAAGATCTCAAACACAATGAATCCGAATCTAAACCCTAAACATGAATCAGATTTACACAAAAAAGAAATTATGCTATTTTCAACCTAAAATCTTAAGATCACACTTACATTCCTATCAATTATTAATAACATTTTAAACTACTTGGCAACACAGCACAGCAATAATCAAGCACAGAAACATGCAATTCATATCAGTTCTCCTTCAAATATCCTGAATTGAACTACAAGGATGTATGCACGTAAGTGTGTTGGAGGAAAAAGAGAAGAAAAAAAGAAGAACGAACCTGAGATGAAAAAATGAAATTGGGTTGAGGAATTTCTGTTAAGAGCAAATACGAAACGCGATTCGTTCTCTCTCGCTGCGAATTCGAACGTGACCACGGAGAAGAGGAAAACCCTTCGCGCCCAAACGAACTCTGATCTTTTATAAGCGCGCCACTTTCCCTCTCAATATTTTGTTTTCAAAATCCTATGCAACTTCAGTTAAAAGCATTTATTCCATTTTAGTGATTTCATTTTGATATTGCAAATTCATGTCTGTAAAATATTAAGAGTACTTATGGTTTTGAAAATTATAATATTATTTTATAATTCTTTTATAAGTTTGAATGAAATAAAAATTTTAAATTAAAAATATATCATAATAATTAGGTTTAAATTCTAATTAAATAAAACAAGCGAATTAATTGCAACATATTTCAAATAATAAAATAATTCTTATTTAAATATATTTGCAGTTTTATAATGAAAAGCTAGTTTTAAGTTTTTCAATAATAACTTATGTTATTTAGTTCATGAAGGAACTTAGTTCTAACTTTTATGTATTACTAAGTATTAACATGCATTTAAGTTTCAAAGTATTACATAAAGCATCCAAATACATCAAACTTATATATAATTATATACATGACAAAAGAAAGATCAATTTAAGGTCATAAAGTTTTTAAATACATCAAACATATATACAAATATATACAAGACAAAAAAAATACCAAATTAGAGGCATATACTCCTTAAGCTGATTCAAACTTGCTCCTGCACCTGCTCGTGTAGATAGTATAGTCAATGAAGTTCACTACACAACAAGACAAACAAGAGTAAGGTAGTGAAATAATGTTTTCAGCTTTTAAAAGTAAGAGGAATTGAAGTGAATAGATTTAAGAATTTAAATATCAACTCTCAAGTCAAATACAAATAAATCTATCATTCAATCATAACCTTTTATACTCTATTCCAATCATATTGACTTCACAATGATCCATTTGCATTCATCGTACCTTGATTTCCTTTGAATCCCAAATACTCTGATCTCATTTCAATCAAAATGATTACATATGGACTTATCATTCAGTCATAACAATAATCATATCATTTCAACCATTCTGAAGCTTATAGGTGTATATGTATCCATGATACCTTATTTTCCTTTCAACTCCCAGTACACTGGTTTCATTTCAACCAAAATGATTACAAATAAACGTATAACTCAATCATCACATATAACACATCAATTCAATCATATTGAAGCATATAGATACACATGTAATCATGGTACCTTGATTTCCTTTCAACCCTTAGTACATCGGTTTCATTCTAACCGAAATGATTACATATAAGTCTATAACTCAATCATCATAGGATAAGATATCAATTCAATCATACTGAAGCATATAGAGATATAAGTAAACATGGTACCTTGATTTCCTTTCAACCCCCAGTACACTAGTTTTGTTTTAACCAAAATGATTACATATAAGTTTATAACTCAGTCATTACACATGTCATTTCAATTCCATCATACACAACCATACCAATCCAACAATAACAATGTTTAGAAACAACTCTTACCTATCAAGCTATCAATATCACAGTTCATACTAGATATATAAAAAACCAATTTCATCATAAGACACATTTGTAATAGAAATTGAAACTTAGAACCAAAACTCATCACAATTAAAGCTTTTATCCTAAGTTATTATTGTCAACTATGTTTCAAGTTGTAGTCACCCAGTTCAGACCTCTTTCGATTTTCACCACCTAGTAATGATCATTTATTTGATTCCTATTACTAGTAGAGTCAAGATGTCAATCGTTATCCTTATACAATGCACATCCTATTTGACCTCGGGTATTTTCTTTCCTGAAAATACTATGTCTTGATATTGACCATCTCAAACAACACTTTAACAATATTATATCATACGCATATATCTCTACTCACTTTTCAATGTCAATAATTATTAAACTGTCAATACTATTCAATTTAAATTAAAAATCAATTTATTCTATCCAATTCATAAATTGCATTACAAAAGAATCAAAAAAATCAAAACAAAAAACTAAAAAAAATATATTTTTTTAGCTTGAGCAAATATCAACTCGAGAGCACTCCACTTCCAGTGTTATTTTCGCTTGAGTGAGAATACCTTCACGTGAGCAAAAATCTTTTCTCGCTTGGGCAAAAATCTTCTCACTTGAGCAAAAATTAACCCGAGAGTACTCCACTTCCAATGCTATTTTCGCTTGAGTGAGAATATTGCTTGAACGAAAATCGGCCTCTAAGGCCTTTTTTCACAAAAAGCAAACATGAGATAATAAATCCAATCTTTCACTAAGATTTTGAATAGTTGTCCCGAATTCAAGTTGATTATGTTTCGCCTCTTTCTCGGGGAAAGACAATAAAAAAATTTCCAATCATGGTCCTTGTGGATCGGATCATCCATACAATATACAAAAAGGAACTCCAGATATTTGACATCTTTCTCTTTGAACGAGATCTCAATTCCAGCGATGGTTTCATTAGATATCTTACAACTAGAATAGCTTCTCTTTCCTATCCAGTTCCTTCACTGCCGCGAACCCCAGTGAAATTCAGGCATGATATACTTTTTAGTTATTGGGAGAACTCGGCCTTAAAACTATTTAATATTAATACATTATTATAAAATTAACAAATATTTAATTTTAAATTTACGCTTAAAAAAAATTTTAAATTAAAAATATAAAATATTTTAATTGAATTTAAGTTTATATAAGTACTATAAATATTCTTTAATGACTTTAAATTTATATTGGTACTATAAATATTATTTAATGAATAATATTTTAAAATTTTCTTATAATAAATTAATATTGTTTCTTAAAAAGGGAATCCTAAATATTAAAATTTTCTAATTTTCTATCTCTTTCTACTATTCCATCATATTGATATCATTTATTTATATGTCCTTCATTCTCTAACTCTTTCATTTATCAACTTCTTTTATGTGATTTTTCACTTCTCTCATTCCTTTCTCTACCTCTTTAATTTGTTCTTTCCTATTATTGTTTCAACTTGAGTTTTTGATTCTCCTTAGGCAGTTATCCAATTCTAAATTTAAATTTGTTTTATCATTTTATATTGTGCATTATGCTCCCTTTGAGTGCATCAATATCAGGTAAAAATAATATTAGATTGATGAATTGATCTCAATATCATCTTATTTTTTTCATTATTATTTAATTAATTTCAAAATAATTTGTGCAAATTCAAGGAAGAGAATTACAAATTTATAATTTATAAATTATATTTAAAGACTTACTAAAGGACAGGAGTGAAAGATAGAAGGAGACCTAAAACTTCAAGACAAGATACCACAATCAAGTTCATTGTTTTGACAATTATTTTTGTAACTTAGACATTTATACACTTTTAATGTTATATATATATATATATATATATATATATTAGTTTTTAATTTTATATAAAAATATAAAAATATATCAACTAGAATATATGAATCAAGTTATTCAAAACTTCCAAAAAAATTTGTTAAATCATAAAAAGGGGCTATAGACAAATTTATAAAAATAAACAAAAAAATGAATTAGAAAATAGAAAATGAAGGTGAGTGTTCTTTGAATGCCTAAACCTTGAAAATATTTGAAACATGATAATTTATTGGATTTTGACGGCTTAGATTTATTTTCAGAATTAAATATCTTAAAGGAGATTATAGGATTGGAAAATGGTAAACCAATTGACATTCTTAATTATATAAAAAAATAAATTCTTTTCCAAATGAATATATAATATATAAAATAATACTAATAATTTCAGTTTTAGCTGAAAGGAGTTTTTCAAAACTTAAACTAATAAAATATTATTTAAAATAAGCAAGATTAAACCAATTAGCTTTATTGTCTATTGAAAAAGATATTTTAAATGAAATTAATTATGATAATTTAATAGATAATTTTGCATCATAAAAAACTCGAAAAATAAATTTTAAATAAAAATATCGTAATTTTAATTATTTCATTAATTTGAAAAAGGACTCACTTTTTTAAATTAGTTTTAAGCCCCGTAATGCCTTGAGTCGCCACTACCCGAGAGTATTATTAATTTTAACTAGATTCGCTTAAACGAAATATACAGAAAAATCAACTTTCTGGTTTTTCAAACCTATTTTACTACTTCAACATTACCAATCATCCTTAAATAACCTATTGTTTACATAACACAACATATCTACCTATGAAATCATCTATTACACCCAAATTTCTCAGCATATTAAGTTATATGAAAGAACTTTTTTCCCATGTCTAACTGCTTTCCAAGTTTCATTCAATTCACGGTAACTTCAACTTTAATGATTCACAATAACAATTCAACTTTCAATATTTATCAAACCAATTGCCCAGGATAAGAAAATATTACTTTTACCACTGCCATCAACACAAGCTAATATCATACTCAGTTTAAAATAAACTAGTTTATACTATCCAATCATGCAACCATCAATCTCAAAGATCCTACTACACAAATATTGTTTGTTTTTAGATTTCAATTTTAGCCACCAACCAAACATAACTTTACAACTCATACCATCTTAGGTTTTTAACATTAAAATGAGGTTGTGTACAAAAATTAATCAAACAATCAATTTCAATCCTACCACGAATCAGGGGCATAACCTAACTTCTCAATTGACAAAATGTTCAAAGCCAGCTTCCCTTACTTGATTTGAGCAGATACTCTTCCCAAACAAGTTCCAAAAACATAAAAGTATGAGCACTCTAACTTGTAACACAAAGTATCTGATCAATGATCAGACTACACTAAAAAGATGTGGAACCAACAAAGACTCCTCTTAAAGTCTCTGAAAGCACATGCAAAAACAATACAGAGACCTATTAAAACATATTTGAAACTGACTCAAAGGAGAGAAAAAGATAGAACTGAACTTACTCTAACGAAGTTTCTGACTGGGCAATGTTACTCAGATTGTTGCCTAATAGTGGACTCTGATAGTTGATCTGATGAAGGATGGAAAGGATGGAAGTAGGAATTTAGAGAAAAGACAGAAAGAAAAGGAAAAAATAGATTTAGAGAGATGGTGATTTTCTAAAAGTGAGACTTGATTATTAGTTTTTATAAATATGTGTTTTTAGTTTATAAATAAAATATTTACATAACATATTTGAATTATGTTGAAATTTGATTTCTTCATTTATTTTTGGATTTAAATTTTATGTAAAAATAGTAAAACTTAATAATAATAGTTAGATGTTACAATAATAACGAGAAAACAAAGTCTTTGTTGTTTGATCATAATATTGATCAATTTCTTTATTAGAGTTGATAAACCTTTCTAAATCATGTGAAGAAATAAAAAGGTTTACCTAACAGTGAAAGAATGGAAAAATAGAGATGAGATATTATGGTTGTTGTAAGATTTTTGTTTTAAAAATAATATAAATATTTAATTAAATTAATACTAATTATTACATTAATAATATGCATGTTAAAGTAGACAATAATAACAAATAATTGAGTTAATAAACAAGAAGTAATTAAAGTTGCAATAGTTGTTTAACTAACTTTATAAAAAGAAATAATTATGGTGAGAGAAATAATTTGCTGAAACTCATATTTTTATGTTTTGTTTTAGTTAAAATTAAAAATACCTAATTTGAAAAATTAACTTTATGTAAGGAAATTGATAAAAGACAACGGATCATTTCTTTAATACAAATGAAATTAATACTTTTATTTATAATTAATTATTAATTAATGCAATTTTACTTTTAGAACATGTAAAATTGGTCAAAGACAACTGATCATTTATTTAAACAATAAATAAATTAATGTTTGTACTTATAATTGTTAGTACTCTCAAGATTAAAGATTTGATGTCAAGCAAGACAAGTCCAACAAGACAAAGCAAGAAAGCAATTGGATGTGGTTTAGGTCTGGGTCTGGTGTGAGTGAGTGTGAGCTTGATTAGTAAAGAACCTATGCATAGTTGAGGAGAAGTCCAACAACACAATGGTCTAAAAGTGATTAAAAATCTAAATAAACTGAGTTAGCTAAGTTTTGGTTCAAACTTGTTTGAAATATACTGCACTGGACAAAAATAAAGCGATTTCAGTATACATGAAATCGAGTTTTTCGTGCCTCGCAGAACTAAAATAACTGATTTTTGAAAAACAGAATTGACGCTTTTAAGGTTTCTAACATGCGCCAGATACTGAAAAACCAAAATTGAGAATCAATACAGTAGAATACTGTGAAAAACACTTTTGGACAATTGAGAGTTTCTTGATCAAAATCAATTGGGACTTTTTGTTGAAGAATAACTCTTGACCAACACTGTGCTATTAGAGTTCTTCAGCACTGTGCAAAGGCCTCTTCTACGCACCAATCAGGAAGTCTTTTCTTAACCATTCTTGATCCCTTTTTGTATCAAGATATGTGTTGATTGATTGATTATAAATTTGTAAAACATTTGAAAGATTGTATTATTCTAAAATATAAGTTTTAGCCTTGTGTGTGATTACTGAATTGAGAGGGGACTACGGGGAGTAGGTGTTCAATTCAGTGGGTATTGGATTCTTATGGGAAGTAAGGATTGTGTAATTGATTGTGTTTGAACAATTGATTGAAAGTAGTAAATTTTTTTTGCTTGAGGGACAAAGGAGACTGGACGTAGCCCTTGAGGAAAGGTAAAACAGTATAATTAACTGTGTTATGCTATTCTTTACCTTTCTTTTTCAATTCTATTATGTTCTTAGAGCTGCACACTGTAACTAATTGGAAATTGAATTGATTCTTGATAATCTGTAGCATAATTGGTTTAATCGCAATATTGTAAATTGATTTTAATTCCTTACAGACTTAAAATTGGATTTAAATTTGCTTTAATCAGATTCTGTATCTTATCTGAAGACAAGAAAGTGCATTCTATTTTCTGTTGCTTTTGACATTGTATAAACTGTGTATTAATTTGAATACATTATGTTGAATTAGAATCTGTTTTCAAACCTATCAGTACAATTGTTGGTTCACATTACTTTCTATTTAATCTATATATCTGAAAATTGTTGCTGTAATTGAATCTCTAAATCAGATTTAATATCAAGCTTTTGCATAATCTGATAATTCTGATTTGTTGCTGGATTGTAAGAATCTAGTGTAATTTCTTGGTTGAATTTCTCTCATAGTTTATTCTGTGCTTCCTATAGTTTTGATAAAACTGCATATATCCTGTCTTTGCTATTTCAGATATCTTCATTGTGTTTAACTGTGATTGTGATTCATTTTTTGTTTGTCTTTAACTCAGCATTTAATACAAATTAATTTATTTGAACTTGAAGCCAGTTTATTTTCTACTGAACCTTATATTCTTGATCACTGAGTTTCACCAAAGATTTTCAAATTACGAAAACTGTTTTCAGAAGTCTAAACTGCAAAAATCTTTCAAAGTTCAATTTACCCTCCTCTTAAACTCAGCCTAATACGTTTTCAATAATGATAATTAAAAGACCTAATTTGACAGGCAACTTTAGATAAGAAAATTGGTAGAAGAAAACCTATCATTTATTTACAAGACTAAAGAAATTAATATTTCTGTTTATAATTAATAATTAGTTAATGTAATTTGACTTAAAGAACATGTAAAATTGTAAAAGATTATTGGTCATCTGTTTAAGAGAAAAGGAATTAATGTTTTTCCTTATAATTAATAATTAATTCATACAATTTGATTTGTAGAACATGCAGAAGAAAATGTAATAGGGATGGAGATACTATCAAGTGGAAGAAAATTCTTAAGATTGTATCATCCTTTTTTTGTTCATTTGAATATCATCTTTACTCTTACTTTATTCACATTTTCCTTTGCATCAGGTTAGAAATCATGTTTGGTTTTTCAGCAATTATTTTTTTATTCAATTTTTTAAAGAACAAAAGTATAACATTTGCCTTTTCTTCTTACCATTACATAGTATAATCTCTATATTTTTAACAGGAAATGATACACTTATCCAAAACTCAACCTTATTCTATGACTATATTCCCCATCTTGCTGTTTCCTCACAGATTTAATCTACAACACAATAATAATCAAGTTCTTCTTCAAGCTTGTAGAGAATTTTAATGAGATAAAATTGTAAATAAAATAAATTTTTCATTTATTTAAAATTTTTCTTTTTTTCATTTAAAATTTTATCTTGAATCAAAGCTCAAATCTTATACTATATATAACTTTAAGTATTATTAATTTAATTTTTGAGGTTTTGATAGAAGTTGAGAATGTGTTTAATAGACATATTATATTTATTAACTTTTCTACTGTGTGAGACAGATTTTAAATATTATTTTTTTAAAACATTTTTTATATATTTATTAAGTGAAAAATTGAATTATATTTAAAGAACATTAATTTTTTTTTCATTTTTAACTCTTCCTTTTTATTATTTTAATTTATGATTTCTATTTAGTTGACCTTCGAATAATGTAAAAACATATACAATTAATTTTTACAGAAAAAGAATTAATATATATATATATATATATATATTATTAAAGATTTAAAAACAATTATCACAAAAACGTTATCTTAAACTTTATATAAAGATATTTTATATTAAAAACTTTTTGTTTTAATCATTATTGTGAGAAACATTATATAACGATATATATGATTTTATGATTATCATACTTTTGTAAAAGCCGATCTGCATTAAATAAATTTCATTTTTTATATTAAAGACAAATTTGATGTAAATAATATAAATCACATAAATGTAATAAACTTTTTTTTTAACTTAACTAAAATTTAAAAAACTATTTCATGATCATAATTTTTTATCATATTGTCACTTTGTTCACGAGTAACTGTAATTATAACTGCAATAATTATATTTTTTTGCAATATTTATTTGTAATATTAAGAACTCACAAAAATTTGACCACATATATAATCTAAAACTTTTAAATCAACTATTACGTATATAATTATTTAAAACATTATATGTATATGTCAGTTTAATTTTTATACCCTAATAATACGAAGAATGTTTCTGTTATAATTTAATTATAAAAAATGATAAATATAATTTTTTACGATAACTTTTCAGAAGATGAAATTTATTACATGCGACAATTTTCTATTACCTAGTGGTGTAAAAAGAAATTGTATTGTCAAAACAACATGATTAAGAAATAAAGGTAAAATATAATTTTTCAAAAATTTAATTTTATACATTTTTATAGGTTAAAATGAACGCAAACAGAAGGGGAAAATAAAAGACGTCGCTCTACCGTAGGTAGCAATGTTGAAAACTAATGATTTGGTTTTACACTTAAACATATTTATATTTTTTTCGATTTATTTTTTATTGCTTTTTATTTGTACAGGTTAAAAATGCTTTGGTCAAAATTTCATAATTTTTAATACGAAAAGCTGTCCAAGTTGAAAACTAATCGAAGATGATTAGGTTTTATATTTAAACCTTCCCAACAAGACAAAAGAAATTAATGTTTCTATTTATAATTAATAATTAATTAATGCAATCTGACTTTTAGGACATGCAAAATTGGTAAAAGACAACTGATCATTAGTTTAAGACAAAAGTAATTAATGTTTCTATTTATTTCTAATTAATAGTTAATAAATGGAATTTGTCTGGTAGAACATGTAGAAGAAAATCTAATAGACATGGAGACTATATTCATTATATAATGGAAGAAAATGCTTAAGGTTGTATCACCATTTTCTTGTTGATTTGAATATCATCTTTTGCAACAAGATGAATACAAAAAAGCTCAGTGTTACTTTATTGACATTTTTGTTGGCTTTCTGCATCATTGCATCAGGTTAGAAATCATGTTTGATTTTTCAGCAATAATTTTTGGATACAATTTTTTTAAAGGAAAAAAGTCTAACATTTTCCATTTTCTCTTACCATTACATAGTATAGTCTCTATATTTTTTTTTTCTCTCTTATCAATCTCACTAGGTTTCCTATATAACATATTGGATGTTCAAAATTCCCACCCCCTTCATTTTGAACTTCCTATTAACCCATCAACCAAAAAAAATAATAAAGTAACTATATGGGGGTTATTTTTTTTTATACAAAATCTTATTTTGAAAAATTGTTTTTAGATATATGGTAATGTATTAGTTATTATTTTGTATGCAGATATGTGCATGAAATCTGAAGCTGGGGGACCCGTTACTAAACACTGCCAAAAGAATTCTGATTGTGAAGGGTTTCCTTTGTGTGTATGTGGTTGCAAATGTGTTAACAAAATCTGTCAATATTGTACAGAATCTTCTTTTCTGGATAAAATTGATGCTCATTTACCCACAAATTGAGTAATAGGTCTTCACATGCAATTACCAAGAATCAGAATGAGAACAATAAAGTATTGTAATTGCAATAAAAAGTTGTAATTTTATCTTATAAATGAAATAAATATCATGTTTAGTATTTTTGTTAGTCTTTTTTCAATACTCCGTTCTTGTTTTACCCAGAAAAAAAAATAGGAAACAAAAGATAGAGACTTATGTGATATACAAAGGGAATGCTTGAATTATGAGTTAACTAAGTTTTTCTATAACTGATTTAGATGAAAATTCTAAACTTTAGTAGCATTGTTTATATTGAATATAATTAATAAATACGTAATCTAATACTAATGGTAACTTTGTTATTATAAATCTGTATAAATGAGATTTTACAATATTAATTTTCAAATTCATAAATTTACCATTTCAAAATTTTGCAATCAATCAATCAATCAATCACAACATTTGGCAAGAAACATTGTTACTCTATAATATTAATTTAAAATAATTTGATGAAAGTCTTCAAACTCAACTTAAATAACAATAATTTAGTGTGCACAAAATAAACTATACGAGTCATAGTTAAATTTTAAATTGTCATATTTCACACTCTTATATCACTGAAGTTACATTAGATCTAAGTCTACACTAATAACATCTCCCTTTTTCAAAATGTTTAAAGATGAAAAAAAAAAAATATAAACTTTAACATGAAACTGTTTTCTCTTTGAGATTTAATCTGCAAAACAATAATAATCAAGTTCTTCTTCAAGGTTATAGAGAATTTTAATGAGATAAAAATTATAAATAAAATAAATTTGTCATTTAGTTATTTATTTATTTAAAATTTTATCTTAAATCAAAGCTCAAATCTTATACTAGATATTTAATTATTATTAATTTAATTTTTGAGGTTTCGATAAGAGTTGAGAATGTGTTTAATAAATATATTATATTTATTAAGTTTTTCTACTGTGCGTGGACAGATTTTAAATATCATTAATTTTTTTAAACAATTTTTATATATTTATTAAGTGAAAAATTGAATAATATTTAGAGAACATTAATTTTATTTTGTAATTTTTTTCATTTTAACTCTTCCTTTTTATTATTTTAATTTGTGATTTCTATTCAGTTGACCTTTGAATAATGTAAAAATATATACAATTAATTTTTACAGAAAAATCATTAATTTATATATATATATATATATATATATATATATATATATATATATATATATATATTAAAGTTTTAAAAACAATTATCACAAAAACGTTATCTTAAACTTTAGATATAGATATTTTATATCAAAAAGTTTTTTGTTTTAATCATTAGTGTGATAAACATTATATAACGATATATATGATTTTATGATTATCATGCTTTTGTAAAACCGATCAGCATTAATTAAATTTCATTTTTTATATTAAAGACAAATTTGATGTAAATAATATAATCACATAAATGTAATAAACTTTTTTTTAACTTAACTAAAATTTTAAAATCTATTTCATGATCATAATTTTTTTATCATATTGTCACTTTTTTCACGAGTTACTGTAATTATAGCTGCAATAATTATATCTTTTGCAGTATTTAATTGTAATATTAAGAAATCACAAAAATTTGACCACATATATAATCTAAAACTTTGAAATGAACTATTACGTATATAATTATTTAAAACATTATATATATGTATATATATATATAATTAGTGATACTTTTTTGTTAAATATTGTCAGTTTAATTTTTACACCCTAATAATACGAAGAATGCTTCTGTTATAAATTTAATTATAAAAAAAAACGATAAATATGATTTTTACGATAACTTTTCAGAAGATAAAGTTTATTACATGTGACAATTTTTAATTACCTAGTAGTGTAAAAAAAATTGTATTGTCTAAAGAACATGATTAAGAAATAAAAGTAAAATATAATTTTCAAAAATTTAATTTTATACATTTTTATATTTTTATAGGTTAAAATGAACGCAAACGGAAAGAGAGAATGAAAGCGTTGCTGTATGGCGGCTGGTAATGTTGGAAACGAAGTCATTGGTTTTGCACGAAATATACATTTTTTTTTTTCAATCTGTTTCTTATCGTTTTTATTAATATGGGTCAAATGTTGTGGTCAAAATTTCATGATTTTAGTATGAAAATCTGTTGAAATTGGAAACCAATCCAAGATGATTAGGTTTACCTAAATTTTCCCTACATAATTTTTTGTTATTTTATTATTGTTTCTAATTAATATAACTTAAAAATGTGCAGTCAAAATTTCATGTGTTATGCAACAAAAATCCGTCAAACATACAAACCAATCCAAAATACCTTGGTTCCCCCCGCCCTCCCCTAAAACTTCCGAACATGTGTTTTTGGGTTGAATATGACCAAGGCATAATGTTGGGTTTGTATGCATGATTGTTAAATGACTGCACCATGAATAAAATGAGATGCCTTTTTGTTTGGGTTATTGTGGATGTTGATCTTCTCTCTACCTTTCCTTAACAACTTTTGATAGAGTATTTTGATTTTGCTATTATAGCAGATATTAAATATAAAAGACTTATTCCTTTCTGTTCTTTTTGAAAAATGATAGATCATGAGCTTTCTCCTTGAAAGAGTAAGAGAGGCATAATGAAAAAAATTAAAAGTCAAGCAACATTTTGTGCCAAAAGTGTCAATGAATAATTGTGAGGGTGTGTCTTCACAACATGAAATTGTTTCTCAATATCCTTCTAAGAATGAAGTTGATGTTGTTGTTGTAGTTATAGATATGCACCATACCTTTGGTTATCATCTTGATGTTAGTCTAGAAGGCATGTTGAGTCTTATTGACATTTCTCGAATTGTTCAACAAAATAAACAAACTTCTTCTTAGGATGATCTTGTTCCTCCTGTGGGTTTGACTCTTTTCAATTCTTTTGCCTCTTTACCTGTTGTGGATGTTATTATTCCTTAGGAAAAAAAAACTGTTATGCATAATGTTTTAGAAAAAGCACAAGCAATACATGTGCAACTCGTTTAGAGGAAAGAACATGTTCTTCTTTGTGGACATGATAATCTGGTCTAATCACTCTACAGGCCTGGTAGGCCGCCCAAAATTACTTTTATAGGTGCTACAGGTTGATGCCATATGATTCTACAGGAACTCAATGGAAGGAGACAGACTACACGTGGGTCGACCACCCTTGTTTTAGGGCCAAAATTATGAGCTTTAGAAGATGAGGATGATTGGCTTCATCCAATATAATGGTATGGAGTTAATTAATATTATTAAAAATGACATACCTATATTGATTGATAAATCAGGAGAATTGCTTCCTTTTGAATTTATGACTATGGAGGAAAAGCGTGCTTGCCAAAATAATACTAAAGCTAGGCATATTATAATGTGTGCTTTATCCGAGGAAGAAATGTCAAAGGTGCATGCCATGATTAGCTCTAAGGAGATGTGAGATACACTTGCTCTCACACATGAAGGTTCAAAAGAGGTAAAAAGAAATAAATTGACTATGCTTAAACGTCAATATGAAATGTTTGCTATTGAAGATCATGAATCTATACAATCTATGGTTTGTCGTTGGCAAGTTATCCTAAGCAGGCTAAAATCCTTGGGGTCAACTGTTAGTCAATATGAAATCAATGATAAAATTCTCAGAATTTTACCTGCTAAATGGAGAGCTCAAGAAACTGCTCTCAGAACTTCTAAAGATCTTGAGGTCATGCCCCTGGAAGAATTGGTAGGTATTCCTACTATATATGAGCAGGTCATACAAAATGATGCAGGTTCAACAAAAGGGAAGGTTTTGGCTTTGAAATAATCTCAAAAGAATGTAAAGAAAAAGGTACCACTCAAAGCTTCTAAAGATATAAACAATACATAAGATGATACAAAGCCTGATGATGAGATCTCCATCCTCACCAACAAGATCAAAAGATTGTTGAGAAAGAAAGAGAGCAAGAGAAAGGAAGGAAGGTTCAGGACTAAAAATGGCGAGGAGCAAGATGAAAGGATAATCTGCTATGGCCGCAAAAAGCCAAGACACTTTAAATTAGAATGTCCTGATCAGGTCGAAGAGAAAGAGGAGAAAGAAAAGAAGAAATTCTCCAAAAAGAAAAGAGTTTTATGTCAACCTGGGAGGATTTGGATTCATCCAGCTCTGATTATGAAGAAGAGCCAAACATAGGTCTCATGACTGATGTGGCAAATAACTCTATGTCAAAGGACTTAGATAATGAGGTAGATTTTACTGATATTGATAGTTTACGTTTAGCTTATCAAGAAGCAATATCTAATAATGGTATGATTGCATCTACATATAAAACCATGAAAAGAAAATATAAAAATGCTTGTAAAGAAATTGAATTAATGCAACAAGAGAAAGCTAGTCTAAATGATATTTCTCTCAAAAACACAGAGCTTCTCCAAGAAAAAGAAAGATTGTGTAATGAAAATAGGAACCTTAAAAGGGGCCTTGCAGTTCAGAACACAAATCTCAAAAACTTGGAAAAAGAACTTGTGTTAATTAGAGAAAAATTAGGAAAAAAGCCTATTGAATCAAATGAGACAAACATTGATGATATTATTACTGAAAATATCGCTCTTAGAAAAGTTTTATCTCATTCAAATATAAATGAAAAATCTCTAAACATGTTGATAAAAAGTTCTAGAAAGTCTCATGATAAGAAAGGAATAGATAGTGATCAAAATAATGCATCATCTAGTTCTTCGATTGTACATCCTATCTCTACAGGAACTTTCAAGAATACATATTGGAGGAAAACTAACATGAAAGGACCCCAAACTGTGTGGGTACCAAAAGAGAAAATTATTCTTCTTGCAGATATATTACATCCAAACAAGAAAACTCAAATATTGGAATTGGAAAATGGATGCTCACTGATCATAAAGGCAAAAAAGTCTACATTCTCAGAATTGAGAGACAAGAGACAAAGAACGAGATTTATTGACATTGGTCAAATAAGGATGAGACGTTCATATTTTACTAACAAAGGTTCATATGAGATTAGATGGTTTGTCTCGTATACAAGATAAGTATTTCTTTTTGCTTTCATTTGTTACTCTAAATCTTTTATACATTAGACAGTCTAATTAAGTTTACATATATTTGATGATATGTGACTGCCTAAGCAAGATGTCATGTTTTTTTTTTACAATTGTTTTAAATATGATTTACACTCAATTGATTTCTTCAAATTTGTTTTATTTATAAAATAAAAAAGTATGTGTTTTTAGCATATTGAAATTAAACATCATTTTATAAGAGATCATGTTCAAAAGGGTACCATTGATTTGCAATTTGTCTCAATTGATGAACAATTAACAAATACTTTTATAAAATTCTTGTTGAAGAACATTTTAAATATTTAAGAGAACTTTGAGATATGATCTTAATTGAATGATGAAAAATATCAATTGGCTTAAACTCATTGCATCAAATATTTTCATTTGCATCTATACTTATTACTTTTATTGCATAATTCTTTTAAATCATATTTTCTTGATGTATTTATAAAATTATATTTAAAAAAAATATGTTTCAAAGTATGGTGAAAATTTGTTCTCTTTTCTTAATTAATTCATGTTATGCATTTTCTAATTTTAAGAGTCTGATTTGCAATTTCTCTTTACCAATTTACACACTTAGAAAATTTCAATTAGTTTACCTTTCTCATCCAAGTTGTTGTATTATTCAAGCCAAAAATTCGCATCAAATGAGCTCCCCAAAGTATGAAAGAATTTTGTTCCCTCACCTGTTAGTGATTTAACCATACCTAAGTTTAAGTGAGATCATTCCAGTAGTTGTTGAGATGAGTATGTACAAGAACCATAGGATTTATATGTTGAAGATCAAGGTTAGTGAGCTAGAGTTTGAAGTCATTCCTATTATCCAAAATTCTCTATCCCTAACACATAACCACTTAGAATCTTTATCAGCATCTCCCTACATCCTTTTTGTGATGACAAAAAGGGGGAGAGAAAGTAAATGTATGGCAAATAATTAAGAAAAATGACCAAATCTATTTTTGCAAATAAAATTGAGTAGTATTGGATTTGTTTTACAATTCTATGTTTATGCATTTATGCATTGTGCATGTTTTTCATCAAATAAAAATCTTTCATTGTTTAATCTCTTGATATTATTGAAATTATTTGTTCTTAAGGCTTGTAGTTTTGTCATCATCAAAAAGGAGGAGATTGTTGAACATTAGACGGTCCAAAGTCTCTTTAGAGTATCAAATCATTTGATAAAGTTTTGATGATAACAAAACTCAAGTATACATTTATATTTGATGACTTATATACATTGCACAATTAACATTATTATTATTATTAAAGCAGGAGACACATGGTCCATAAAGGGATAAGTTTTCTTACTATTTACTTTTATGTATCATTGATATGATTAATTGATTTCATATCATATTGTGCTTTAATGTTCAAATTTGTTCATAATGAAAATTATTCAAATTATTGTGGAGTATTTAAATGTGATTAATTGATTCTATATCATGATGTGCATTAATGTTCAAATCTGTTCATAATAGAAATTATTCAAATTATTGATGAGTATCCCAGATATAATTTCTCTATGTTATTTTAAATTATTTCTGATACAGACTTAATCAAGTTTAATGCAGTATGAAAATTGGAAAAACATTTCCAGTTTGAGCTTCATACATCAGAAAGTCAAGATTGTTCTGTTGAAGCATCCAAACGTCTAGTTTCTAAGAAGCTACATATAGAGGAGCAATTTCAAGTTGAAGGACAAGAAGAAAAAAGAGAAATACATATACAATACATTGAAGAAATATTAAAGTATCTACTATTGAGTGTTTATTATCAATCTGTTATTGAGAACATCTAGAGTTTTGGGTTGTGTGAAACCATTATGTAATTCTTCACCATTGTGAAGTAAACCCTTTTGAGCTTTCATTGTTCTCTCTTTTGAGAGTGTTTCTTTAAATCTTGAGTGGTCTTGATTTCAGGAGGAGATTGGGACTGGTATAACCTAGAGAAGTTTGTGTACTCGTTATAACCTGGAAATGTTTGTGTACTCGATAGAACCTGGAGATGTTTGTTTACTCGTTGTAACCTGGAGAGGTTTGTGTACTCGTTGTAACTATTGACTGAATAGTGGAACCTCTTGAACGGTTTGTTCAAGGGAGAACTGGACGTAGCCCAAGAGATTAGGATGAACTAGTATAAAACTGCTTTATATGTGCTTATATATTTTTGTCTTGGTTGGTGGTTTCTATTTATAGCGAATTGAGTTCAGACTCCATTCAACCCCCCTTCTGGAGCCAGCTGTTCCTACAGGGGTGTAGGTTTCTTAGGCTCTTTCTAAGTCTAAGGAGGGGTTGAGTTGGTTTCTAAGGCAAATTGGGTGAAGCATGAGTCCCATAATGATTCAGATGAGTTAGAATGACGTGTTTAAATTTTGTAGAACATCTATGAGACCAAGGAAGTGTGCTTTCAAAGCCTTTAAAAAACCTATTAGAATGGGTATTAAAGGAAAAAATAATGGATGATTTTGTGCATCTTAATTTTGATTTTCTTTCTTTTTGTTGCTTTGATTTTGAACATAAGGAATAAATCTCTTTTGACTATTTTATGTGTTTCCTAAATTTTGTTCTTTTGGTTTTTTTATTATATTCTCGTGGGTTGGTTTGGTAGTTTACTTTTAGTAAATAAATTATATTATATTTTGAATTAACAAATTAATTCTTGTGATTTAAATAGAGTTGATTTCAAGTAAATAACTAATTATATTATATATTTGATTCTATTGTATTTTTATTAAGAAAATAAAATTGTATTATAAGAAAATAAGTATTTGCTGTTTTCAGTATTTAAATTTTGTGTTGGTTTTGTTTTATTATTTATTGCTAATGTGAAATTATTGTGGCTGTTAATACCGATCGTTTGTTTAAAACAAAAGATATTTATATTTCTATTTATAATTTATAATTAATTAATGCAATTCGACTTTTAAAACGTATAAAATTGGTAAAAGAAAACTGAACATTTGTTTAAGACCAGAGAAACTAATGTTTCTATTTACAACGAATTAGTCAATGCAACTGACTTGTAGAACATATAAAATTGATAAAAGATAATTGATCATCTGTTTAAGACCAAAGAAATTAATTTTTTTATTTATAATTAATAAGTAATTAATGCAATTTGAGTTGTATAACATGCAGAAGAAAATGTAACAGACATGGAGGTACTATAAAGTGGAAGAAAATGCATAAGATTGTATCACCCTTTTCTTGTTCATTTGAATATAATCTTTTGCAACAAGATGGATTCAAGAAAGCTTACTCTTACTTTATTCACATTTTCCTTGGCCTTCTTTATCATTGCATCAGGTTAGAAATCTTGTTTGATTTTTCAAAAATAATTTTTGGATACATTTTTCCAAAGAAAGTATAACATTTTTCATTTTCTCTTACCATTATAATCTCTCTATTTTTCTTTTCTCTCTTATTAGTTTCATTACATTTTTTTTCTAGTAGAAAATCTTTTAAAGTTGACATAAAATCCTATTTTTCTATTAGTAACTATATAACATATTTGATGACCAAAATTTCCATCCTCTATATTTTGAATTTCCTATTAACCCATCAATCCAATTTTTTAAACAAATCTTATTTTGAAAAATTGTTTGTAGATATCTGGTAATGCATTAGTTATTATTTTATATGCAGATATGTGCATGAAATCTGAAGCAAGGAATAAAGCTATTACTAAACACTGCCAAAAGGATGCTGATTGTTTGGACCTTCCTGGGTGTGCTATATGTCAATGCAAATGTGTTAGTGAACTCTGTATAACTTGTCCAGACTCTTATCTTCTGGATAAAATTGATACTCATTTACCCAAAAATTGAGTAATATAGGTTTTCACATGCAATCTCCAAGAATGAGAATGAGAATGAGAACAATAAAGTATTGCAATTTGCAATAAGAAGTTGTAATTTTATCTTACAAATGAAATAAATATTATGCTTAGTATTTTTGTTAGTCTTTTTTTCAATAATCTGTTCTAGCTTTACTCAGAAAAAAAAAAAAAAGGAAAAAAAAGATATAGACTTATGTGATATACATAGGGAATGCTTGAATTATGAGTTAACTAAGTTTTTCTAAAACTGATTTAGATGAAAATGGTAAGTTCTAAACTTTTGTAGCATTGTTTATATTGAATATTAATAAATACGTAATTTAATACTAATGGTAACTTTGTTATTTTTAACTTAACTAAAATTTTAAAAACTATTTCATGATCATAATTTTTTTATCATATTGTCACTTTTTTCACGAGTAACTGTAATTATAGCTGCAATAATTATAGTTTTTGCAATACTTATTTGTAATATTAAGAACTCACAAAAATTTGACCACATATATAATCTAAAACTTTGAAATGAACTATTACGTATATAATTATTTAAAACATTATATATATATATATATATATATATATATATATATATATATATATATATATATATATAATGATACTTTTTTGTTAAATAATGTCAGTTTAATTTTTACACCATAATAATACGACGAATCTTTCTGTTATATTTTAACTATAAAAATGGTAAATATGATTTTTACGATAACTTTTCAAAAGATAAAATTTATTACATGTGACAATTTTTTTATTACCTTGTAGTGTAAAAAAAATTGTATTGTCTAAAGAACATGATTAAGAAATGAAAGTAAAATATAATTTTTCAAAAAATTTAATTTTATACATGTTTTATTTTTATAGGTTAAAATGAACGCAAACGCAAATGGAAAGAGAAAATAAAAGACATTTATCTATGGCTATTGAAAACCAAACGCAAATGGAAAGAGAAAACAAAAGACATTTATCTATGGCTATTGAAAACCAATGACTTGGTTTTACACTTGAAACATACCTACATTTTTTTCGATATGTTTTTTTATTGTTTTTTAATTAGTATAGATAAAAAATGTTCTCGTTAAAATTTCATGATTTTTGGTACGAAAACATGTCGAAGTTGGAAATCAATCCAAGATTATTAGGTTTTGCACCTAAATCTTCTCCACATAATTTTTAGTTATTTTATTTTTGTTTCCAATTAATACGGCTAAAAAATGTACAATCAAAATTTCATGTCTTTTGCAACGAAAACCCATCAAACATACAAACCAATCCAAAATGCTTTGGTTTTGCCCCCAAAACTTTTGAAAATGTTTTTTTGGGTCTATTTTGTGGTGTTTGACATAAAAGAGGGTCAAGAAAGTGTGGTATGTTCTTGATACTTCAACACTACATGTGTCATTATTGCATTTCTAGGTTTGTAGCTTTAAAGTTTGGTGCTTTTTGTTTTGGTGTTTTTAAATGTTTTTTTTTGGCAATCTTTATAGGTTTTTCAATCCCATGGTGGTACGTAGAAGATAAGGAAGCTTTAAGCCACTGGTCAAGTCTCCTTGGAACAACGAAAACCTTTCCTATGAGTTTTAAATAATGCATGCAATATACCTCTTTCTTAGCTTTCGTTCCATGTATTAAGGGTTACTTGGTTACTGTCCAAACCCCTGAGGAGGTATATTTAGTGAGGCTAGAAGACTGCAAAAATCATCTGCATGACAGGGTTCTATTAAACAAGGGAAACAAACCTCTCATGCATGTGAACTTTTGTAAGAAGTCAAGTATGATATGAAACTCTTTAGGGTTGTGGAAAGTGATTCCTTTGGGAAGGAATTTTATAAAATTGAATTTTCCTCTCTTGAACGTGTGTTGGCTATTGGAACTTGGATTTTGTCTCTCGATTTTCTTTGCATGTTTGCGTGGACCAATGATTTTCTTCCTACCTCTATCAATATAACCAAGGCATAATGTTGGGTTTGTATGCATGGTTGTTAGATAACTTCACCATGAATAAACTGAGAGGCTTTTTGTCTGTGTTCTTGTGAATATTGGTCTTCTTCTACCTTGCCTCAACAACTTTTGATAGAGCATTCTGATTTTGCTATTATAGCAGATATTAAATATGAATGACTTCCTCTTTTTTGTTATTTTTGAAAAATGATAGATCATGTGATTTCCCCTTGCAAGAGTAACAAGGGCATAATGAAAAAAAAAAATTAAAAGTCAAGCAACGGTTTGTGCCAAAAGTCTCAATGAATAATTGTGAGCGTGTTTCTTCACAACATGAAATTGTTTCTCAATCTCCTTCTACGAAAGATGTTGATGTTGTTGTTGTAGTTATAGATATGCATCATACCTTTGGTTATCATCTTGATGTTATTCTTGAAGGCATGTCAAGTCTTGTTGACGCTTCTCGAATTGTTGATCAAAATAAGCAAACTTCTCCTTAGGGTGTTCTTGTTCCTCCGGTGGGTTTGACTCTTTTCAATTCTTTTGCCTCTTTACCTGGTGTGGGTGGTGTTATTTCTTAGAAAAAAACCTATGTTATGTATAATGGTTTAGAACAGGCACAAGCAATACATGTGTAACTCGTTCAAAGGAAAGAACATGTTCTTCTTTATGGACATGATGATCTGGTCTAATCACCCTACAAGTCTGGTAGGCCACCCAAAAATACTTTTATAGCTGCTATAGGTTTATGCCATGTTAGGTTGCAACTGGATGCTAAAGGGGTGTAGGCTTGTTAGGCTCTTTCTAAGTTTGAGGAGGGGTTGAGTTGGTTTTTAAGTATTGAGCAAATTGGGTGGAGCGTGAGTCCCATAGTGATTCAGATGAGTTAGATTGGTGTGTTCAAATTTTGTAGAACATTTGCGAGACCGAGGAAGCGTTCTTTCAAAGTCTTTAAAAAACCTATTAGAATGGGTACTACAAAGAAGAAATACTAGAGGATTTTGTGCACCTTAATTTTGATTTTCTTTCTTTTATTGCTTTGATTTTGAACATGATGAATACATATCTTTGAACTATTTTGTGTGTTTCCTAAATTTTGTTCTTTTGTTTTTTCATTATACTCTCGTGGGTTGGTTTGGTAGTTTATTTTTCAATAAATAAATTGTATTATATTTTGAATTAAGAAATTAACTCTTGTGATTTAAATATAGTTGATTTTAAGTAAATAACTAATTATATTATATATTTGATTCTATTGTATTTCTATTAAGAAAATAAAATTGTATTGGAAGAAAATAAGTATTTGTTGTTTTCAGTATTTAAATTTTTGTGTTGGTTTTGTTTTATTATTATTATTATTATTATTGCTAATGTAAAATTAATTTGGAATTAATTTTTACTGTTGTGGTATATATATATATATATATATATATATATATATATATATATATATATATATATATATATATATATATTTAAGACTTGTGGTTAATACACATTATAATTATATATGAAATTTTTAGATTTGATAATTTAAGTGTGTCTTAAAATAAAGAAAAAAATAATTATGAATTAATATCCCTTGTGTAAAATATACATATAGGGATTGTTTATTTATGGATAAAAATAGTAACAGACTAATAGAAAATATGGGCTAAGCCCATTATATTCAACACTCCCCCTCAAGCTGGTGCATATAAATCATATGAACCAAACTTGTTACAAATATAATCAATTCTAGGTCTCCATAAAGATATAGTAAAAATATCAACTAATTGATCATTCGAATTAACAAATTCAGTCTTGATGTCTCTTTTGAATGAAATGACAATCAATCTCAATGTTTAGTCCTTTCATGAAGGATATGATTTGAGCTAATATGAAGAGTAGCCTGATTATCACATATAAGTGTCATTTGAGTGATCTCTCCAAATTATAATTCTATAAGTAAATGTTTAAGCCAAATAAGCTCACAGGTGACTGAGGCCATAACTCTATATTCTGCTTCAGCACTAGATCTTGCCACAACATGTTGTTTCTTGCTTTTCCAAGAAATCAAATTATCACCAATAAGAACACAATATCCAGAAGTAGATCTTCTACTAGACAGAGATCCTGCCCAATCAGCATCTGAATAACATATAACTTTACTATGATTACTATGACCATATAGTAAGCCTTTTCCAGGAGAACCTTTAATATATTTCAATATACGAATAATTGCATTCCAATGATCAACACATAGAGAATTAAGAAATTGACTCACCACACTAACTGCAAATGAAATATCAGGACGAGTAAATGGTAGATTTGATAACAATACATAATTGGGCATCAATTTTTAGCCAACGACTTTTCATCAACATCAACACCACACTTGGTAAGATGATCAACATATCCTTGACTTTTAATCCATAATTTAATATCCGAAGCCCAAGTTTCGTTCCATCTAATTTGTCAATGGAGAAATGAACATTAACATAATTAGTATAGATAGATGAATTAGATACAGGAGCGGAAGAGGCCATAGATGAAGTGAGAGAAACCACTTTAAAAGAAGAAGAAAAATCTCAAGAAAATAACCTTCGTTAGCAACCTCTGCCACAACAAATAGCAAATATGGGACTGTGAAAGAAATAAAGAGCAAAAGAGGCGCAAAGATGTATAAGAGCAGCGGAGACGACTGTGGGAAAATAGAGGTGAAAAGTGGGTTTACCAAAAAAAAAATAAAAATTAACCTAACCCTAAGCTCTTGATACCATGTTAAAATAAATGAGAAAATAATTATGAATTAATCTCCCTTGTGTAAAATACACACATAGGGGCTCTTTATTTATAGATAAAAATAGTAAATGACTAATATAAAATATGGGCTAAGCCCATTATATTCAACAGTGTGAAAATTTTATTATTGAAAAGAGCTCATATTTTTATGTGAGAAGAACATACTTTGTATGCAATTTTGATTTCAGAAGTATTTATATGAATGATCTATCAAGTTAAGGAGACTATGTGTGAAAAATCTGTAAAATGAGTTTAGGCCGAGTTCGAGAGAGGGGGACGGTGAATTGAACTTTTAAAAATTTTCCCAAACAATTAAAATAGTTAAACACAGGATGAAAGTTCTTTATTAGAATATGCTGAAAAATGATATCAAGAAGTACACAACAAAAGATCAGTAAATTTCAGAACAAATTCAATCAATTAAAGTATTTAACAAAGTGGAAACAACATCAATCAGTTTACTGGAAACAAACAGTAATACCAATTCACTAATAACAAGAAGTAAACAAGATTAGCCAAACCTACCTCAGATAGAAGCAGAAGTAATATACTGAGTTAAAATTATTTTCAGAACAATTAAGAAGTAATCAAATGAATAGTATAAGCAGTAAACCCAGATCAATTATACACTAATACAGTTCAGAAAAATTGTCAAAAAAAAAAAAAAATCAATAATTGTTCAATAAAAACTTGTTTTAAGAAATTTAACCAGTTAAACAGTGATTATTAGTTCTGGAAAACACTTAAGCAAGATCTAGAACAGGTTCAGTCAATTATATAGATAAGCTAACAATTTCGGAACACACTATATATCACGAGTACAATGAATAATCAATTACGTGCGAAAAACAATTAATTGCACAATCAAGAACAGAAATAAGAAGTGTTTAAGAAGAGATCAAGAAAGATCAAGAACACAAAAATTTATACTGTTTCACCTTTCCTCAAGGACTACGACCAGTCCTTTGCCAACTAGCAAAGAGTTCCACTTAAAAAGATCACCAAGATCAGTTTTACACAGTATACAACACTTTCAACCAGCAAGCAACCACTGCTCCCAGCAGCAAACAACCTACTGCACTACACTAGTTACACTTACAAACCCAATGTAATATGCAAGTATACACTCACAGCAAAAAGATGATTAAGAATAGAACAATTCCAACAGTGATTCTACTCAACAGATTACAAAATTGAATAAGAACAGAGTAGAAACACTTAGCTTTGAATTAAGATTACAGTTTCACAATTCACATCCAAAGCGCTCCAAGATTAGAGTTCTTGATGAATATTGATTGCTAAAAGGTCTCAAGGTGTTCACATGTTTTTATCTCTTTAAAATTTCTCAAATATTGCACAAAATGACTTTGATATTTGAAAACACGTGCTATTACTTTATATAGACAAACTGATTTGAAATCTGTTAAAATCTCAATCGATTGTATCAATTGTTCAATCAATTGAATTTTCTGAATTCTTTTCTGAAATAGTTTTCCAAAATCCGAATTAACCTTATTTAAAACCTTTTATTCATTTGATTAAGCAAGATTAATTTTGGAGCTTACTTTGAATTATGAAACATGCTACATATGATTTTAAACCAAAGAGCAAGACTCTCACACACATCGCCTAAGTCTAGGAACAAAAACTCCATCAAGCTTCAGAAGTCTTCTTGCAATAAACATTGCTCCCCTTGATCCTTTAGACTCCATTTATCTTCTTGTTGGTTTCATCAAATGCTCTAGCAACTCTTGGTGCTAACAAAATTCTTAGTGTTGTAAAAGAAGTAGAATAAATAAATTTTAATATAAGAGTACTTAAAGTTTTTTGTTTTCTAAAGTAGATAAATTAATCAATTTATTAAGTAGCTATTTTGATTGAAGTTTATATGTTTTTTTTATTTAAATTCATGTTAGGCATTACTAATAACTTTGACATCTCAACTAGGTTGACACCTCAAAGATATGTCATGACATGAAACACATTATTAAAATGAAAAAAAAAGAAGACAAAACCATGGGAGGACTAGGCCAAACCCATGACAAGAAAAGATTGACAAATACTCCCCAATCAAGCTAAACAACACGAAACATAGGGAGTTGATACCTATGATAAAAAAAGTCTAATTTAAGAACAACAGGTAAATCATCATATCATTTAAAATCTAACTTATTCTCAAGACCTAGCGAAACCAACTTGTCAGCACAATGGTTTCTCTCACGAAATATATGAAAAACTTTGAACTTAATTTCTTTACATATTTTTATATACTTTCTCCATCTCCCTCTCAGAGACCAAGGAATGAGATTAAATGAACTAAATGCTTGACAAAGCAAGGAAGAATCACACTCAAGCCAAATATGTCTGAAGCCTTTGCTCCAAGCAAGCTCAATAGCCAAAATGTCTTCTATAACCTTAGTATAAATACTTTTGTACCCCAAGAAAAGAGAAGAAATTGCCTACATATTCACTTCTGATACCACGAAAAATACCGACACATGCCGAAAAACCTGTACACCCTCTAGCAGCACCATCGGTGTTGACCTTCACCCAATTAATATGAGGAAATTCCCAAATAACCTGATTGAAGTTTATATGTGTGTGGTAATTTTTTTATAATTATTTATATTTATTAAGTTTGATTTTGGACTTATCTTTTTTATTTTGGTTTTTTGTTGGTGATTATTGTAATGATCTTGTAAACAAAGTAAGTGGGAAAAAGATGATGATGAAGAGGAATAAAATAAGAAAATATATGTATTGAGAAATTGGTTTACAAGAATTTAGTCTTGGACATGTTAATTAATTTAAAAGGAATATTTTGATTATGTTTCAAATTTAGTTTTTGTATTTATTTTTAGTTTAAATTTTATTTAAAAATATTTGTGCATGTTTGAAAATATTATTTAAATATATAATAATAATAATAATAATAATAATAATAATAATAATAATAATAATAATAATAATAATAATAATAGAAATAGTAAGATATTATAATGAGAACATGAAACACAATTATTTTTTTCTAACATACAAATAATAATTACAAGGATAATTCATTGTATCTTTAATAATGATCAACTTTTTTTTTTCATTAAAATTATAAACCTTTCTCTCTCATGACAAGAAAGAAAATAATTTGAGTGGAAGTGAGAGTATGAGAAAATGAAAAACGAGATCTTACATTTGTTGTACGAAAACATTATTTTAAAACATAATATAAATATTTAATTTAATTAATGATAATTATTACATTAACAATAAAGAAGAAAATAACAACAGATAATTGAGTTGACAAATAAGTAGTTAAAGTTGTAATAATTGTTTTACTAACTTTATAAAAAAAAATAATTACGGTGAGACAAATAATTTGATACAACTCATATTTTTATGTTTTCTTTAAATTAAAATTGAAAGATCTAATTTGATAGTCAACTTTATATAAAATAATTGGTAGATCGAAAATTGAGAAAAGTATTGGAGAATGACAAAAATCAAGATAATATGGTTACATATGCATTTTCATTTTTGAGTGTTATTGACTTGATATGATATATGTTATGACTAATAGATGAATTTATATGTAATCACTTTTTGTTTATACGAAATTAGAATAATAAGGATTGAAAGGAAAACAAAATACATTGCAAATGAATTTATATCAATTCAATATGATTGGAATGTAGTAGGAAAAATTGTTACTAGATGATAAACCTATTTGTATTCAATTTGAAGATTGATATTTGAATTCTTAAATTATAACATAACATAAATTATGAATTTATTTATTTCATTTCGTTTTACTTTCACAGTTTGATATATTATTTTACTAACTTATTCTTGTTTTTCTTGTTATGTTTTAAAATACAATTATTGTATTATGTTATTTGAGTAGAGACAGATACAGGTTCATAAACATCCAGAGAAGTATAAGTTATTAGTTTGAAAACACTAAACACCCAGAGAAGTATAAGTTATTAGTTTGAAAACACTTTAAAACTTAGAGTATATGTTAATACTCGAACATAGATAAAAGTTGGTTTTGTAAAATTTTATAATGATATTTTTGCTCAGCTAAATTTTTTTCTATTTATAAATTTTTTTGCTATTAAAAATCATATCTTCTTTTATTTATAATGTTTTTTTATTAAGATTGAATGAGAAATGTTATAAAATTTGTGGACTGATATAATTTATTTAAAATAAAAGAAATTAATATTTCCATTTATAATTATTAATTAATTAATGCAATCTTACGTGCAAAATTGGTTAAAGACCGCTGATCATGACAAAAGAATTTAATGTTTCTAATTATTTATAATTAATAGTTATAAAATGCAATTTGTCTTTTATAATTAATAGTTAATTAATGCAATTTGGCTTTTATAATTAATAGTTAATTAATGCAATTTGTCTTATAGAAATTGTAGAAGAAAATGTAATAGACATGGAGATATTATATAATGGAAGAAAATGCTTAAGGTTTGATTTGAATATATCATCTTTTGCAACAAGATGGATTCAAGAAAAATTACTCTTACTTTATTGACATTTTCCTTGGCCTTCTTCATCATTGCATCAGGTTGGAAATCATGTTTAATTTTTCAGCAATAATTTTTGGATACTATTTTTCAAAGAAAGAAAGTATAACATTTTCCATTTTCTCTTACCATTACGTAGTAGAATCTCTCTATTTTTTTTCTCTCTTATTAGTTTCATTAGATTTTTTTCTAGTAAAAGACCTTTTAAAGTTAACGTAAAATCCCATTTTTCTATTAGCAACTATATAACATATTTGATGACCAAAATTTCCATCCTCTTTATTTTGAATTTCCTATTAACCCATCAACCCAATTTTTTAAACAAATCATATTTTGAAAAATTGTTTGTAGAGATATGTGCATGAAATCCGAAGCAAGGTATAAAGTTATTACTAGACACTGCCAAACTGACAAAGATTGTTTGGAGATTCCTGGGTGTGCTATATGTAATTGCAAATGTGTTAATAAACTCTGTACAATTTGTACAAAATCTTCTCTTCTAGATAAAATTGATACTCATTTACTCACAAATTGAGTAATATAAGTTTTCACATGCAAACACCAAGAATGAGAATGAGAACAATAAAGTATTGTAATTTGCAATAAGAAGTTGTAATTTTAACTTATAAATGAAATAAATATTATGTTTAGTATTTTTGTTAGTCTTTTTTTCAGTATTCTGTTCTAGTTTTACCCAGAAAAAAAAAGGAAACAAAAGATATAGACTTATGTGATATACATAGGGAATGCTTGAATTATGAGTTAACTAAGTTTTTCTAAAACTGATTTAGATGAAAATTGTAAGTTCTAAACTTTTGTAGCATTGTTTATATTTAATATTAATAAAGACTTAATTTAATACTAATGGTAACTTTGTTATTTTCAAAATTTGTATAAATGAGATTTTACAATATTAATTTTTAAAATTCATAAACTTAGCATTTTCAAAGTTTTGCAATCATTCAAAACATTTCACAATAAGCATGACTAATACTATAACATTAATTTAAAACACTTTAATGAAAGTCTTCAAAGTCAACTTAATTTATAATAATTTAATATGCACAAATAAATTATATATCATAGTTAAATTGTAACATTCCAAAAATATACATTAGCTAGCATTTATTGAATCCAATAATGAAAAACAAATTCTAATAAATCCTACTATCTTTCACATATTTCTATACCTGCATACTTATATGTTTATGTACATAATACAACCATCATATATCACAACACAACGAAAAAAGTAACGGTAACTGAAAGTAAAATTTTATAATATACTTAATACATTAAAAAAGAACAAATTGTATTAGTTATTCATAAGAATTTCTTTAAAGTCCAACATATAAAGTTTTAATACCAAAAATACTATTCATACAGAACACACATGGATCTATTTTCAATCACAATAATTTTTAGTTCATTTCAATCATACATACTTCATTTCACTCATACTGATTTCATTTAAGTCATATTGAATTCCCAAAGACTCATATGCAATCCGGATACCTTGATTTCTTTTCAATTTCCAGTACCCTGATTTCATTTCAATCATATGAATTACATATGTACTCATCATTCATTCATATCACACATCATATCAATTCAACCATACTAAATCATATAGATACATATGTAACCATGGTACCTTAATTTTCCTTTCAATCTCCAGTACATTGTTTCATTTCAACCAAAATGGTTACATATGAACATATAATTTAGTCATCACACATCATATCAATTCACTACTGAAGCATATAGATGCATATTTAACCATGGTACCTTGATTTGCTTTCAACCCTCAATACTCTAGTTTCATTTCAACCAAAATGGTTACACATGAACATATAATTCAGTCATCACACATCATATCAATTCAATACTTAAGCATAGATGCATATGTAACCTTGGTACTTTGATTTCCTTTCAACTCTGAGTACACTTGTTTCATTTTAACCAAACTGGTACATATGAACATATAATTCAATCATCATATCAATTCAATTATGTACAACCATATATCTAACAAATCACAATATTAAAAAATATCTCTTATCTATCAAGGTATCATATCAAAGTTTATACTATGTACATAATTAATCAATTTCATCAAACAACAACCAAATTTCTCACATGCTACTTTATAATATCATTACTCAAATCAAGTCAATTAATTACACCAAACCAAGGTAAATAATCAGACTCATTCAGTGCTCAAAGACCAGTCAGGCCTGCAAGAAAGATTGAGCCCTGATCACATATTCAAGTCTTTTGTCCTAAAGTTCTATTTGAAATTAACTAACTAGTATAATAACTTAGCTTTCCTTATCTTAGACAATGATTCCCTATCATTTCCTCCAAATAAAATTACTATTTTCAAATCTTATTTAAAACTAAGATTTGTTTAAAAAATTGGGTTGTAATAGGAAATTCAAAATAAAGAGGATGGAAATTTTGGTCATCAAATATGTTATATGATTGCTAATAGAAAAATGGGATTTTACGTCAACTATAAAAGGTTTTCTACTAAAAAAAATCTAATGAAACTAATAAGAGAGAAAAAAAAAATAGAGAGATTATACTATGCAATGATAAGAGAAAATGGAAAATGTTATACTTTATTTCTTTGAAAAATTGTATCGAAAAATTATTGCTGAAAAATTAAACATGATTTCCAACCTGATGCAATGATGAAGAAGGCCGAGGAAAATGTGAATAAAGTAAGAGTAAGCTTTCTGGGCTCCTGCAAAAGATGATATTCAAATTAACTAGAATAGGGTGATACAATCTTAAGCATTTTCTTCCACTTTATAGTATCTCCATGTCTGTTACAAATTAAATTGCATTAATTAAGTATTAATTATAAATAAAAACAATAATTTCTTTGGTCTTTAATAGATGATCAATTGTCTTTTATTAATTTTATATGTTCAACAAGTCAGTTACATTGATTAATTAATTATTAATTATAAACAGAAAAATTAGTTTCTTTGGTTTTCTTTACCAATTTTTTTATATAAATTTGACTGTTAAATTAGGTCTTTTAATTTTAATTTAAACAAAACATAAAAATATGAGTTTCATCAAATTATTCCACTACTAGAAAAAATATTTAGAGAGAAATTTTTTGTTACCAAATTTATGAATATACAATTTTTTTATTATCTATAACTTATCCTTATTTTTTGTGTGGCATTTATTTTGTTTTTAAATATGTGATGATTTTGTTTTATACATGAGTAGAGGATCTAATAGGTGGTGTGACACCTCAGTGAGCTGATGAAGAAGTTTAATTTTATTTTATTTTGTGATTGTATGAAGATATTTTTATTAAATGTCATGTAGAAAAGTATATATTTTGAAATACTCTTATGAATGTATGAAAATTTGCATTTCAGCTTATTATAGAATTTCTATGCGATAGAGTTCATATTATGTGAAAAATATAGAATGTTACAATCAGACTATATTATTAGAACAATGGACTAATAGAGACTCATTTTGATGCCTAATAAGACACATGAAAAATACCTCTACCAAGAACGAAATTGACCTAAAGCTGACCTTGAGGAAGATGAGTAGAAAATAAACTTACTCTATTCAAAAATATGGTAAAACACTCTTGTTCTACTCAACACTAGAAATTTATGAATGGTCTTCAATCGTCAATTTGATAAAGAAAGAAGTTGAAGTTTTAAAAAAAAGACAGAGAAGAGAAAAAGAGAAGAGGAGAAGTATCACTCCTGAGAAAGATAATGAAATTGAATACTGATTTTTCTATGGTTATAAAATTTTTTCTTTTTTAAAAGGATATTTAGGTGTCATTTTCTTTATATTTAAAGTTAAATTATAGATTGGAATAAGTTTATATTCTAAAATTATTTTTTAGAATATTACAAATAAATACTGAGAAAAAAATATAATTATTACAACTATAATTACCGTTACCTATAAAAAAAAGTGTCAATATGATAAAAAATTATGATCATGAAATAGTTTTTATGCGATTTATATTATTACATCAAATTTCTCTTTAACATTAAAATGAAATTTAATTAATGCAGAACAATTTTTACAAAAACATGATAACCATAAAATCATACATATCGTTATATAATGTTGTACAAGTCAGTTGCATTGAATATAAACATAAATATTAATTTTTTTATTGTTATAAATAAATGATAGGTTTCTTTTACATTAATTACATTATTAATTAAGTCAAATTATTAAATAAATGGTAGGTTTCTTTAAGTCAAATTACATTAATTAATTATTAATTATAAACATAAATATTAATTTCTTTATTCTTATAAATAAATGATAGGTTTCTTTTACCAATTTTCTTATATAAAGTTGCCTGTCTCAAATTAGGTCTTTTAATTTTAATTTAAACAAAACATAAAAATATAATTATTTTTTTATAAAGTTAGTTAAACAAATATTACAACTTTAAGTACTTCTTATTTATTAACTCAATTATTTATTGTTATTTTTTCCCTTAATATGTATATTATTAATGTAACAATTAGTATTAATTAAATTAAATATTTATATCATGTTTAAAAAGAATTTCTTACAATAGTATTATTAATAATTAATTAATGTAATTTGACTTAAAGAACATGTAAAATTGATAAAAGATGATTGATTATCTGCTTAAGACAAAAGAAATTAATGTTTTTCCTTATAATTGATAATTAATTATTCAATGCAACTGACTTGTACAACATGTAAAATTGATAAAAGATAATTGATCATGTGTTTAAGACAAAAGAAATTAATGTTTCTATTTATAATTAATAGTTAATTAATGAATTTTTGACTTGTACAACATGTGGAAGAAAATGTAACAGACATGGAGGTACTATAAAGTGAAAGAAAATGCTGAAGATTGTATCACCCTTTTTTGTTCATTTGAATATCATCTTTTGCAACAAGATGGATTCAAGAAAGCTTACTCTTACTTTATTCACATTTTCCTTGGCCTTCTTCATCATTGCATCAGGTTGGAAATCATGTTTAATTTTTCAGCAATAACTTTTGGATACAATTTTTCAAAGAAAGAAAATATAACATTTTTTCCATTTTCTCTTACCATTGCACAGTATAATCTCTCTATCTTTTTTTTCTCTTATTAGTTTCATTAGATTTTTTCTAGTATAAAATCTTTTATAGTTGACGTAAAATCCCATTTTTTTATTAGCAACATATTTGATGACCAAAATTTCCATCCTCTTTATTTTGAATTTCCTATTAACCCATCAACCCAATTTTTCAGAAAAATCTTATTTTGAAAAATTGTTTGTAGATATGTGCTAATGCATTAGTTATTATTTTGTATGCAGATATGTGCATGAAATCCGAAGCAAGGTATAAAGTTATTTCTAACCGCTGCGAAAAGGATCCTGATTGTTCGCAGGTTCCTACGTGTGTTGTATGTTGCAAATGTGTTAATAAACTCTGTAAACAATGTTCAGAATCTTCTCTTCGGGGATAAAATTGATGCCCATTCACTCACAAATTGAGTAATATTCTTCACATGCAATCACCAAGAATGAGAATAATAAACTATTGCAATTTGCAATAAAAAGTTGTAATCTTATCTTATGAATGAAAGAAACATTATGTTTAGTATTTTTGTTGGTCTTTTATAATACTCTGTTGTAGTTTTACCTAGAAAAAAATAGGAAACAAAATGTTTGAATTCTTATGAGTTAACTAAGTTTTTCTAAAACTGATTTTTAGATGAAAATTGTAAGTTCTAAACTTTTGTAGCATTGTTTATATTGAATATTAATAAATACGTAATATAATACTAATGATAAGTTTCTTATGTTTAAATTTGTGTAAATGAGATTTTATAATATTAATTTTCAAAATTCATAAATTTAGCATTTTCAAAGTTTTGCAATCAATCAAAACATTTCATAAGAAACACGGCTAACACTATAATATTAATTTAAAACAATTTGATGATACTCTTCAAACTCAACTTAGCTTATAATAATTTAGCATGTACATCATACTTAAATTGTAAATTCTCATATTTTACACTCTCGTCACTCAAGTAATATCATATCTAAATCTGTACCAATAATATATCACTTTTTCAAAATATCTAAAAAAGAAAAAAAAATAATCTTTTCAAAATATCTATAAAAGAAAAAAAATCTTTAACAAAAAATATGCACTTACCAAAAACTCAATTTTAATCTATGCTATATTCCTCATCTTCCTCTTTCCTCCGAAATTTAATATACAACACACTAATAATCAAATCTTTCCAACGTTTTTTTTTTTTTTTTT
>Ga0209700_101122_pt1 | contig 54297 bp, 24 predicted proteins | sample SiratroredBW_FD_187528 | JGI IMG/M metagenome (GOLD analysis project Ga0209700, IMG submission 187528) | Root nodule microbial communities of legume samples collected from California, USA - Siratro red BW (SPAdes) (version 2) | ecosystem: Host-associated > Plants > Roots > Nodule | place: USA...
TTTTTTTTTTTTTTTGTTTTTTTTTTTTTTTTTTTTCTATTACTATCCTGACACAGTGGTGGTGCTATTATTAATTTGTTTGTCTGTGATGATTCTTCATATTTATTTATCATAATAAATTTTTTTTCAGAAAATAATATTATAATTGGTTGTGGGCTCTATTTTTTTATCTAGAGAAGAATTACTTTTTTAATGAGTCTATTGAGAAAGTACTGTGAGATAATTAGCTTCCATGGGTGATTCTTGCACATTCCCTATTTTGTTAATATCAATTCAAATTTTTTTTTGTCAAACATAATTTTGGACATGACATATATATAGAGGTAATTTATTTTACTTAAGCAATTAGTTATTTCTTCAAGCTATTTATATGTACTTTGCTTTTTTATATCTGGTTTAATAAACCAGACAATTTAGTTCTTTTTAAGAGTGGTTTTGACAGGGAACATATGGGTGAGACATGTGTTTCTTTTAGAAATGTCATCTCACTTGAATATTGAAATCTTCTATACATGACTTAAATCATTAGATATACTCAATAAAACAATGAATTTTTCACTCTATCCACCATATAAGGATTAATTATGTATTGAACAGTTATATCAATGAAACTTTCTTAAATACCTTCCAACCATTTAAAAATAAATAAATTTAATTGCATGTTTTATTTTTAATTTAAAAATTATTTCAAGTGAGATTAATTTTCTGGATGTGAATAACGTGGGTCGGTAGAGGGGATGAGTTCTATTTTGATATCAAAGTTAGTATATGAATTTTAGATCAATGTTGATATTTGCTTAAAAACTTATCTTTTTAATGTGTTTTAGGGTTATTTACAGAGATTAAAATTGTAGAATATTACTGTTATTAGGTGAACTTTTGAACTTTTTACGGACTGCTGTTAGAAATTTTGTTACTCTATTCAGATAAAACAATTTTATATTCTTTATCCATGTACTTATTGAGTTTGAAAGGGGTGTCATCGTGTTGAGCGAGCCGATGACTGAATCCGACCTGCATAGTTCACTTGCCCTCAAAACTCAAGGATTACAAGAGGTTAATGTACAAGAAGAATTTGTACATCTTCTTATCCGATGCATTCTCATTTCACCCGTAATCCTTTCTATGGATTTGTGCTTTTAGATCCAACTATCAGGAGATGAAACATCGGAATATTTCAACTGATTAATTATAGTTTAGTCTTTGATGATACACTGAAGAATTATTTAAGGTGTTATTCTATATATACACACTATTTTTTTGTTGTATTCTAGAAGTTGTGCATTCCACATAATTTTTGTGCTGTATTCTCTTATGAATACATACGTTTCGTTACGAGTTTTCAAATCGTTTAACATAATTATATGCTACTATTTTCATTCTTTTATATATATATATATATATATATATATATAAATTATATTTTTTAAATTAATACTTTTTCAAAATTAAATGATTGTTTTAATTTTTTTAACTAAGTATATAGATCAATTTAATTTATCATGAATTCAACTTAAATCAATTTTTCATGTTCAACTCAATTCTTATAAACATGAGAATGAACTCAACTTCTTCGACTCTGACTGCATGGAGAGTCTTAACTTTGTGTGTCATATACACAGTTTCTAGTATTATTGTTTTTGTTTTCTATTAATATCGTGACACAGTGGTCCTATTATTTTTTCATGCATTATATATTAATATCACAAAAAGCTATTTATAGATTCATGTCTACATCTATGTCATTTTTAAAGTTTTCATAAGAAGGTTATTTTTGTATGCAAACAAGCTCAACAAACATTGTTAATGGTGACACTTGTTTTTTCATTCAACCAGAAATACCCATTAGTGCAATTGGTGTAATTTGGAAGTTGAATTTCACCTTTTACCTAGCCACTACTCATCATCTGGTATGTTTGATAATGCTTTTGCATATTTTTTCAATAGTCCCAAGATTTTGAGTTCATACAATGGTTCTACTATCTGGTGAGTGAGAATAAAGTAAATTTTTTATTAACAACCCAGCAACAAAATCTTGCTGACCTATTTCAACTCCCGAGCATATTCAAAATACTAGTGTTTTTCATGATCATAAGATTGGTTTGGTGTATGATTTTGATGACAATCTTATGATGTATCATTTTCTTGATAATTTAGATGCTTGGTCTACATATTTTCACTACAAAGTGTGCAGTTTCAAAGAGTTTCAAAAAAGGTGTGTGAAAAGCAAAAGCATAAAGTTTTTATTAAAATAATTATTATCTTTTGTTTTTTATATATTTTTATATATCTTTTTCGATTAATTTATCTTTCAATACGATATTTCAATTTTGTTCCATTACTTTATGTTGCATGGATCAAATTCTAAAGATTGATATTACTAAACAAAAAAAATATAATAATACCAACATCATCATATAATCTTTTGTTTTCTTTCTCCAATGCTTTGAGCTTTTTATTTTAAAATTTTTAAGTTAAACAAATTTACAATATCGTCTGAGTATTCTTTCAAATTATTAATATGTGAAAAATTCTTGAATTTTATTAATTTTGTATATTTTATTGTAATTTTAATTCAAATTATGTTATTTTAATTTGTTCTAAGGATGTGATGCATTACAAGAAAATGGTGAAATAGCAATGAAAAGTTTGTGTTGGCGATAAGGCACAGAAAGCTATTCAAAAAGCAAAAACACAGCCCCTGCACCTCTATATACTTTTATCTCTCGTACATGACACTTTCTCACTCTTTCAAAATCTCTTTCTTCTCTCTAGCTTTTTCTTTCCGTATCTCATTTATTTTAAAATATGATCATATCCTGCAGTAGTTGAGGAGTTAAGGATCGTTTCTAATCGATAAAAATCTCAAACAGAGTAAGTTCATATTTGCTCTAAAGATCCCTCATTCTCTGTTTTTCTTTAGGTTTTTGTTATCAACCTTAGTAGGGACAGTTGAGAAAAGTATTTCTCTCAACTTAATTAAGATTATACTGAAATTTGGTTTCATTCTAATAACTTGTTCTATATCCCTAAAGATTGGGTTAATGCCACTAACTAGTTTGGAAAAATTGTTTTGGAGATTGTTATCAGGTAAGGGAAGTTAGTAAATTATTTTTAGACTATTTAGTTACTTTTAAATAGTACTCTAAGATAGAAAACTTAAATATATGATTGTTGATGTTGAAGTCTTTCTTACAGGTCTGACTGGTTCTTGAGCATTGAATGAGTTTGATTGTTTATTTTGATTTGGTGTGATTAATTGAACTGTTGTGAGTAATGATGTTAGAAACTAGCTTGCAAGAACTTTTGGTTGTTGTTTGATGGATTGAATATCACTTGTGATAAGACTTTGATATGTTTTAATAATTTGAGACCAGTTATTGAATAAAATATGTCTCTTTATGCATGATTGATTGAGGAATTTTTTTTGAATGAATGTGAATTGTTTTGATTGAGAAATGGTTTTGAAAATATAAAGATGATTTTGATAAAATTTAGTAGATATATATTGTTGTGGTGGTAAAGAAGTTCTTGGATGATATTTGATGAAATATTTAATTTTATGTTATGTGAACATGTTGGAGTAGTAAATTTTGATAATTTAGTAGTTAAGTATTGATTTGATGATGGAAAGATTCTTGCATACTATGATTTGTGGATTGAATGGTATGTATTGATTTTAATGATTGAATGATGAAGTTGATGTCATATATTTAGGATCATGTATGAGTTGTGCTTGTTTGTGTACATTAAGTATAGCACGTCTATGTTTAACAAAGATCCTCTAGCTTCATTGATGATCTAGGTCACGAAGAATAAGATATTAGGTGGTGAGATGCTGATGAGGGAGTTCATACACATCGGAACCGCTGGTAGACACTTGGTATTGGATGTTTGAACTTACCCTGATCCTTTCTCTAAGATTCATTGGCAATCTAAGTCTTAGGTATTGGATTAGTGTTTTCTCTTAGATTCGCTGGTAATCTAAGTCTTGGTTATTAGATTAGTCCTTTCTCTTAGATTTGTTGAATCTAAGTCTTGGGTATTGGATTAGGTGTTAGTCTCTGGTAGGGGCATACTTAATAGATCGTCAGAAGACGATAGATCCATGTGTGGCCTGTATGTGTCATATGGTCCATGTGTGACCGATATGTACGATGTGGTCCATGTGTGACCAATGTGTGTGATGTGGTCCATGTGTGGCCGTTGGATGTGATATAGTCCATTTATGTATGAGGTTTGATATGAATACTTAAAATTAAAATGTATTTAGTATTGAAACTTTATATGTTAGTCTTTTACGAAATTCTTATGAATAACTAATATGGTTTGCTCCTTTTGCATGTATTGAGTATGTTATAAATTTCTTTTTCACTCGCTTACCCTTGCTTTTGATGTTGTTTTGTAAACTGCGATGATTATACTACGTACATGACCAGATACAAATGCAGGTGCAGGGGCTTGTGAAGGATCGTAGGATCTATTTTAGAATTTGTTTCCCTTTGTTGGATTCATTGTATGTTAGACAATACATATTTCTGGGATGTTTGTTCAGAGTAGTTTGTGTTGAAAAATAAGATGGCCAATGTCCAAGAGGGGGTGAATTGAACAATTTATACTTTATGAAAACTTGAAAGTTTGAATGAGAGTTTTTATGAAACTATGATTACAATGAAAGAGCCACACAAAAATTGCATGTTAAATTCACAAACAGCAAGTTAGAACTCAGTTTAGTACGTAAAATCAATAAAAAACAATCTGTTAAAAATCAAATCAACACGTTAAAATATTTCTGACAGTTATGTAAACAAGTTTTTAACAAGTTGAAATTAAAAAAAAAAAATTGTTGAAAATTCCTTCCAACACTTTGTCAATTTTCAACCAGTATCACAATTTTAACACGTTAAAACATATTTCAACAGGTTGAAATCACAACACTGTCGCAATTATAATATACCAATAAAACCAAATTTGAGCCACTTGAAATCACAGCAATGCAACAAAGAATATAGATTAGTAAAAACAGTTTGATCAAGATTAATGTGTGAAATATGCCACAGATTTTATAGAACACTTTAATGTGAAAAAATATAATTATACAGTTCACAGAATTATTCACACTAATGCAACAAACAATATATCACACAGAACGAGAACTTCTAATTTTATTCAGGTCAGATTAAACCAACTAACATAGCATTACATTTTTCGAAAAGATAAGAATTTAATAACAGAACTTGCTAAGAACAATAAACTAGATATAACAATGATCACAGATATCTAAAAGACTACACCAGTTTTACTAATAGAGCAGAAGTGAGTAATCAGCAGATTAGTTCAATCAATAACGATCCAGATATCCAGAGAACAATATAATTTGTTTAGTTGGCAACAACAACTTCTTATACAAAAAAAATCCAATGAGCTCAAATACGCAAGACAATATAGCTAATAAGTCAAGATTAAGAAGTTGTAGTAAAGTACTGAATTTCAACACATTAGAATTCATTTTAACCAATTAAAAAAAACAACCAAAATGAGTATTTTAAATCTGTCAAGAATTCAACAGGTTGTTCTTCAGTTTTAACAGGTTGTTCTTGGTAGCAGAATTGGAAATGGCACAAATGCAGCTCGAAAATTGAAGAAGTAAGGGAACAAGAAAATCACACAAGTCTTTTTTATCCTGGTTCACTCTACCACTAGAGCTACGTCCAGTCCCATGTAAAACCCTCAACCCTATAATCACAATTTTTTTAAGGGATTGGGTATAGTTTACCTTGTTTTCTACTTCTTGTACCGTTGTTTTTAATTTTGCGCCTCCAATTTCATATCTTTTAACATTATTTGTGTCTGTTAGCATTGTTATGCAAACGTTTATGTTATGCATGGTTAATGTATAAGATCAAAATGAGTTAATGATATGCTCGTTTTCTAAGTTAATTGAGGCACTACAAGAAAATGCTCCCATAACTGCAAGAAGAATGTGTGGGATGTAAAGCCCACGAAAGAAGCTTGGGCCAAACTCACACTGAAAGAAAATAACCCACGCAAAATAGAAAAAAAAACTGAAAATAAAAAAAAAAGCAAAGCGTGGGTCCAGTCCATGCACAACCCATGCACAAAAAAGTATTTAGAATTAAATAACTGTAGACAGCGTTGGCCTAACCCACGCAAAACTGGAAAAAAAATTAAAAAATGAAATAAAATCATGCGGCGGTGAGATCCACGCATAATAATATTTTAATAATTAATTAATTACAGTATGCGTGGGCTTGACCCACACAGAACGGAAAAAAAAAGTTAAATGCAACGAGAGTTTGGCTGACGGACAAAAAAAATAATAGGGAGCGTGGGTTAGACCCACGCAATGCAAAAGAAAGTTAAAAAATAAAAAATAAAAAAAAATAGCATGGGCTTAACCCACGCAAGAGTGAAAAAAAATTAAAAAATATAAATTTTTATAAATGACCTAAATAAATATTTAACTTTGTATTTAAAAAATAGTATAGTTAATTTATTTTTAATTTATATCAATAATTGTAGTTTTATAAGAATGATTTTAATAATAGAAAAATAAAATAATATAAAATATATGTATGTATGAAAATTAAAAAAAAAATTATTTTGTATAAAATTATTTATAAAAATGTTTAATTTTGAAAAAATAAATTGTTAAAAAAATTCAAAACGAATATTACAAAATATAATAAAAAATATTTTGTAAATAAAATAATAAGTTAAAAAGTAAATGTGAACTAGGTAATTAAATTGGGTTTAAGAACAATAACTCAATTTTAGGCCTAATAATACTTTAATAAATTCAACTTAAGAGTGTCAATTAAGTTTGAGGCTTATTATGAGGTTTTAATATCAAATAGGATTGTGTAGTATATGTGACCACTTGTATAGTTAAATTAAGCTTAAGAAGAACAAGTGGAATTTAAGCCTAAGTATGAGTTAATAAATTGAACTTGAGAGTGTCAATTTGACTTGAGACTCATTAGTGGGTGTTAATATCATATTAGGTTGTGCTTAGTAAATGTGATGACTTGTGTAATTAAATTAAGCTTAAGAACAACCATTAGGCTTTAGACTTGCTTTAGTTTCAGTTTATGTTAACACAAAAGGTTTAATATTTTATATTTATACTTTAAATTTTTATCATGTATCTTTTAAATGTATCTATTTAAATACATTTAAAAAACAAAAATAACAATATTTATATATATCACTATGTATGCCAGCACTATAATGTATAACGAAATGAGATAAATTTTTAATAAATAATAAATACTTCTTTAATAATGAAATGTTTGACTTGGTTAAATATATGAAAATAATTCAATATGTCAATGTAGTAAAAAGATCTATATTTCTAATATTATTAAAATATGATTAAAGTTATTTGTTGAGTTGATATAAGATTATGTGATTTCATGTAATAATCATGTATTACACTAGCACGTACTAATTTTAATTTGCTTTTATATAAGCATTGTTTCATAAAAATATACGACAAGAAGTCAATTCATTTCTAATCAATTTGGAAGGCACGTTCAAACCTAGATTGGTATGTAAATAATATATTACCTATGTTGCTATGTAAATAATATATTATAAAAGAGTTTTGGTCCCTATATCTTTCATAAAGGTTAGTTTTAATTCTTATATTTTTAAATTAACAAACTTGTTCTCAAATTTAAAAAAAATATGTTAATTTATTAATTTTTTTCAACTTTGTAACAAATACAATATAATTTTCTCGAATTTAACCTAGAGTAACATACTGATATTTGAAGCAACATTGGAGGTCATCAATTATAAAATATGTGAGGGTGAACAAATTGTTGAGGCAATTGTACATTTATCCATAAAATTGAACTAATTATAAGGTTGTTATTTATCCAAAAGAATTAATATAAAAGGTTTTTAAATTACTTTTTGTTATAATTTTAACTATATTTTAAAATCATAACACTTGATTTTCGGTAATTATACATAAAAAATTACTAAAAAATGTATTTAGCATTAAAAAATAAAACTTTTCCTGTTAACTAATTTTAATATTCATACTAACTAGTAGAAAGAAACTATTAGGTTCATAAAAAACTATTACACCTTTATTTTATATCTTATTTTAAAAAAATAATTATTTTATACAAATTATAACCATAACTATAATAATGAAGGAATTTGCTATAATGTTTTACAGATTTTAGAAATATATGATTTTATCGAAAGGGTAAGTGAAAAAATTTACTCTTTTGGCACAATATTTTAAAAAATAAATTAAAAATTATATATTTAAGAAAATTAATATATTTAAACAAAGGTTAGCGTGGGCTAGACCCACGCATATGCTACATCACGCGTATGTGTGGGCTGAGCTGTTTAGAGCGTAAGTTTAGCCCACGCACAACCCAAGCATATTGGTTTATAAAATTCCCAGATTTTTCAGATCCCGTGCGCATTGTTTTCTTCATCTTCCCTAAAAGCCATCATAGTGCCTGTGACGCCTGATTTCTTCATCATTTTGGTTCAAATTGCATTTTCACTCCATTATAAGTTTGATTTTGCTTGATTGTTCGGTTTAATTTTTTATTTCCTCATTAGATTTATTGATTTTCAGTTTTTGGTGGACGTTTGGGCGTGCGGTGGTCGTCGTTTGAGCATGGTCGGTGGTCAACGGTGGTCAGAGCTTCACAGGTTAGTTGAATGGTTTGTTTTGAAAATATCCTGTGTACACTGCTGTTTGAAACGTTCCTGTGTTACTGCCCTTTGTTTTTGGAAAATACTCTTTGCCTCTATTTGTTAAAAAGACTTGGTATTTACTATGTCATTCTGGTCTAAATTACACTATCATCAACAATTGCTTCTGGATTATATGAATGTTGCACTGGGTAGCTTTAGGTATCTGAATTTTTAGGTGTTTTGTGCTTACGTGATTTCTAAATATGTTCTAATAACAGTAGAGTTCAAATTCGGAGGGGTTTCTAATAACACTATTACTAATGAAGTACAACAAAACAAATTGCTTAACACATTGCATAATTGACGCTTTTATTGGATGAGATAGCTTGAAGTTTTTATTTATAACTTTATGTTTCAATTAAGTCCTTTGAAATGTGTAAAACATCAATAAGAATGTGATAATAATTCGCCTTGTTCTCAATCTAGCAATATCCTAAAATTTAAAACATAAATATTATTTTCATAATTTTAAACTTCGTAAGAAAGATATTCCTAGGTTTACAAAATTTATAAAAAGTAAAAGATCGAATCACTTTAAATATTTTTAATAATCCCACCTATTCTTTTGCATCAAAGTTTAAGTAGGTTTGATCAATATTCAAGTTAATAAAAGAAAGTGTACGCCAGATATTATTAGTAGGGTAAATATTAATTATGTTTATGTAATAATAATAATAATAATAATAATAATAATAATAATAATAATAATAATAATAATAATATTTCAAAGAATAGAATTCAAAAGATAAAATAAGATTGTGTTATTTCGTACTTTTAAATCCATGAAAAGATAAAATAAGAAAAATAGAACTTGAAAGGTTCTCTTTCATTTCCTTCGACACAATCAAGATAAACAAATTAAATGCATAAAAATATATTTTTTTAAATTACTCTTTGCTTGGGCTAAGCCCACGCTAATGACAATTAAATATTTAATATTTCACATCATGGGAGGGTCAAGCCCATGCAATAATAAAAATAATATATTATTTTTCTGACAAATGCGAGGGTCGAACACACGCAAGCTTTAAAATAAATTATTTATTTTATTATAAGCATGGGTCAGGTGTTCGCAAACTCTACCTAATAAAATATTAATGATTTACCTGTGCAAGGGTTTGTCCCACACAACCCTCATGATTGCATTTTAAGTGTGGGTCTAGCCTCCGCAAGCTTCTGTAACTTCTGCGTTCGTCTAACCTAGTATACTTGATTATATTTATCTCAGCTTGCGTAGGTGTACGTTAGTCTAGCCCACGCAAGGTAGCCTCCACCTGCCAACCCACGCAACCTTGGCTTTGCGTCAACCAACCTAGCGTGGGTCTCTATGTTATGTCCACGCATATGTGTGGATTTTAGGTATTTTGCGTGGACTTTTGACCCCCACTATTTAATAGTTTTCCTGTAGTGAGGGATCACAATAGAGTGAAGCATCCTCTCAGTTTATAGTGAGGGATCACAATTGAGTGAAATGTCCTCATAACATGCAATGACATATTACAATGGAGTGAAACGTTCTATGCAGCAAAGGTAAGGGATCACAATGAAATGAAACGTCCTCTAATATTTAAGCAATTTTCATCATCAATAATTTTAGTTAGGCGATAGATGCTTGAATAAATCGAGAAGTTGAACATCAAGTAGTAATTGTAATAATACAATGGATTTTGTGTCTTACATTGGGACCTTTTGTTAAAACCATCTCGATGAAAAAGTTCTTAGGGACAAAATACCGAGTTAGGAAAGAGTGCCCTTGACTACAAAAATAAAACTTCAAATATTTTATATGCTCGATATTAGCTTCCCCTAGAAGTGCTTCAAGCGATATGGGACATTTCTCTTAAACTCAAAAGGGTCCTTCCCAGTTTGTTGTGAATTTTCCATTGTGTGTATTGCTTCGCATTCGCCAAACAAAGTTTCCTTAGTAGAGGCTCCTCAGTTTCACTTTTAAATTAATATTTTTTTAAAAATTAAATTATTGTTTTAATTTTTTTAACTAAGTACAAAGATCAATTTAATTTATTATGAATTCAACTTAAATAAACCAAATAAACAGTAGGATGAATCTATTTTCAATACCTAATAAACTTCTACTCTCCCTGTATATAGAGCCATGTACACAGTTTTTAGTTTCTGTTTCAGTCAGTAAAAATGTTAATTTTAATTATGAACATCATTATTAACTTTTAAATTAAAAAAATACTAAAAAAAACAAGAAAACAATAATATTACAGAGTTTTTAATTTTTTTATTAAATAAGTTATCTTTTGTAAAATTTAAACATCTCAATTACTTAATCATTCTGAAGAACTCTTCAACATATGTCGAATACAAACATTATTTTATTAGTAAGAGATGTGATACTTTCTAAAGCTGTCTTAACTGAAGAAGTGTACATGTGAACTTTTGTGTCATGTTGAATGCAGAGTCTTAATTTGTAAGAACTGTTCAAGATATGCCGATCCTACTGTGACCCGCACGCAGAGTTTTAATTTGTGTGTTCTGTTTTTGTGTTTTTTTTTTTTTCTTTTACTATCCTAACACAGTGGTGCTATTATTTATTTGTTTGTGTGTGATGATTTTTCTTATTTATTTATTTAACATATTTAACATAAAAAAATTTTGTTTAACAATATTATAACTGGTTGTCGGCTCCAACTTTTTTATCTAAAGAATTACTTTTTTAATGAGTACGATAATTAACTTATAGATGGGTGATTCTTGGAGATTCCTTATTTTGTTAATATCAAATTAATTTTTTTTTTTTTTTTTTTTTTTTTTTTTTTTTTTTTTTGATATATTTGGTTCAATAAGCCAGACAATTTAGTTCTTTTTAAGAATGGTATTGACAGGGAACATATGTGTTTCTTCTAGAATTGTCATCTGACTTCAATATTGAAATCTTCTACACATGACTTAAATCATTAGATATGCTCAAAATAAAACAATGAATTTTTCACTCTATCCATCATATAAGGATTAATTATGTATTGAACAGTTATATGAATCAAACTTTTTTAAATACCTTGCAACCATTTAAAAATAAATAAATTTAAATGCATGTTTTATTTTTAATTTAAAAATTATTTTAAATGAAAAAAATAACTATTTTAAACTAAATATGATTATTACTATTATTATTATTATTAAAAGGCAGAATTACACATTAGGGGACTAGAAAAATTAAAATACAAGTCACACCTATTTAATTTAGTAACATAAAAAATGATAGCATCCATTCCCACTATCAAAATTAGCAACACTATTATCTACTTCCATAATCAAAATTAAAAAATTATAGGTTAGTATAATTGTTAATTTCATGAAACATCATTATCAACTTTCTTAGTATTTTTATCTTATTTTCTTTTAATTTATTAATTTGTTTCTTTTATTTTCTCTTTATTTCTTTCTATCCATACATATTATAGCATCTTTATCTTTAATGGATTGTTTACCTTAATTTTATGAATTTTATATTGTCACTAAATTTAAGCATTAAAAAGAACAACACTATGAAATTATAATGAATAAAAAAATAATGATAACATTTTTCGACCTCCATAGTTCACTTGTCTCAGAACTCAAGGATTACGAGAGGTTAATGTGAAAGAAAAATTTGTACATCTTTTTATCCGATGCATTCTCATTTTACCCATAAGCCTTCTTATGGATTTGTGCTTTTAGATCCAATTATCAGGAGGTGAAACATCGGATTATTTCAATCGTTGCTCTTGAGAATTTCTATAAATAGGATACACACTTTAACATTTACTCCAATATTCGCTATTCGAGGGCTTTTCATAGTGATTAGGTGTAAAATATTTGTTCCAAAAGTAATTATGTCTTTTCCGTTTAGTTTTTCTACGTTTGTAAGTTACCCTAGAGGGATTCCAGGGCTTAGAGAGATTCTAGGGTGCGATTGACATTATAGGATACTTCGGGGTCAACTATTTATATGAGTAATATGTAAAAATAATATTTACATAAAATAATATTGTAAATAATTTATTATAACATTTTCTTTAGTTAATTTTATCATAAATAGTATATTTAATTATAATTTTTAGTGTTTCTGGTCTTTGATGATACACTGAAGAATTATTTAAGGTGTTATTCTATATGTATTGTACACACTATTTTTGGTTGTATTCTAGAAGCTGTGAACTCCACACACTTTCTGTGTTGTATTCTCCTATTAATACATACATTTCATTAGGAGTTTTCATTACTGAGTATTCAGACACTTAACATAATTATATGTTATTATTTTCGTTTATATATATATATATATATATATATATTATACTTATATAAATTATATTTTTTTATATAATATATAATACACATGACAACTTTCTAAATTAATACTTTTCCAAAAATTAATGATTGTTTTAATTTTTTAATTAAGCATATAGATCAATTTAATTTATCATGAATTTAACTTAATCCAGTATAAATAGGAGAATGAACTCAACTTCTTCGACTGTGACTGCATGCAGAGTGTTAACTTGTGTGGCATGTATAGTTTCTAGTATTATTGTTTTTGTTTTCTATTAATATCGTGATACAGTGGTCCTAGAATGATGATGTAATTTAGAAGTTGAATTTTACCTTTTATTTGATCAAGAATAATCATTTGATGTGTCTGATAATATTGTTGCACATTTTTCTGATAGTGTTAAGATTTTGAATTAATACAGTAACTTAATTATCTGTTGTCTAGTTAGTGAGAATGAAATTTTTTATTAGCAGTCCAGCAACAAATTCTTACTAACCTATTCCAACTCTTGAGCAAATTTAAAATATTAGTGTTGTTCATAATCATAATTGGTTTGGTGTGTGACTTTGATAGCAATCTTATGATGTATATTTTTTTGATAATTTAGATGCTTGATCTTCATATCTTGATTGCAAAGTGTACAGTTTCAAAGTGTTTTAAAGAAGGTGTGTGAAAAGCAAAAGCAGAAGATATTTTTTAATAATTATTATATTTTGTATATCTTTTTTTGTTTAATTTATCTTCTTTTGTTGTATATCTGGTCAAACAGAATAAGTTCATATTTATTCTAAAGATCCATTGTTCTCTGTTTTTTATTAAGTTTTTGTCATCAATATTGATGGGAACAGTTAAGAAAAGTATTCCTCTCAACTTGATTAAGGTTATACTAAAAGTTGGTGTTATTTGGAAAACTTTTTCTAGATCCCTAAAGTTGGACTGGGGTTATTGCCTGACCGAAAGAATTGGTAGGAGATCGTTGTCTGAGGTAAGGGAAGCTAGTAACTTATTTTTTATACTAGTTAATTACTCTATAGGACAGAAGACTGGAATATATGATTATCAGTGCTCAAGTCTTTCTTGTAGGTCTGACTGATCCTTGAGCACTGAATGAATTTGATTGTTTGTTTTGACTTAGTGTGATTAACTTAACTATTTTGAGTAATTAAGTATTGTTTTGATGATGGAAAGATACTTGCACAATATGATTTGTAGATTGAATGAGTATTGATGTGAATGATGAATTGATGTCATACATTTGGGATAATGTATGAGTTATGCTCATTTATGTACATTAAGTATAGCACACCTATGTTTAACAGAGATCCTCTAGCTTCACTGATGATCTAAGTCACATAGACTAAGATATCAGGTGGTGAGAAGCTGTGAGGGAGTTCATACACACCGGGACCGCTGGTGAGACTCAGTATTGGATGTTTGAGCTTATTCTGATCCTTTCTCTTAGATTCAAATGGCAGTCTAAGTCTTGGGTACTGGATTAGTCATTTCTCTTATATTCGCTGGTAATCTAAGTCTTGGGTATTGGATTGGTTCTTTCTCTTAGAATTGCTGAATCTAAGTCCTGGGTATTGGATTAGATGTTAGTCTTTGGTAGGGGCATACTTAATGGGTCTTCCGGAAGATGACGGGTCTATGTGTGACCTATATGTATTGATGTGGTCCATGTGAGACCTTTATGTATGATGTTTCACATGAGTACTTGAAATGAAAAAGGAAAACTTGTATTGAAACTTGATATACTAGACTTTAAAGAAATTCTTATGACTAAGATACTCTGTTCTATTTGCATGTAGTTAGTATGTTATAAACTTTCAAGTTTACTAGCTTACACTTGCTTTTCATGTTGTTGTATGAACTGCGATGACTATATTATGTACACGAGTAGGTGCACAGATGCAGGTCTTGGAGCACCTTAAAGATGATATGCCTTTAAACTAATGTTTATATACTTGTATATATGTTTTGATGTAGTTAAAGATTTTATAATAACCTTGGAATGGTCACTCTTTTTGTCATGTAGATAGTCGTAGATAAGTTTGATGTACCTAAATACTTTATGTAGTACTTTGAACCTTAAATGGATGGTAATACTTAACAGACAAAAGTTAGTTTAATTGAGAATATTTTAGATAGTCTCGCTCAAGCAGAAGACTCTCGCTCAAGCAACTTTTGTAGAAAAGTCCACTCTGTAAATCTCGCTCGAGCGAGATGAAGCTCGCCCGAACGAGATGAAGCTCGCCTGAGCAAGCCCTTCATAAACAAAATAAGATGCTCTCTGGAGTGTTTTTGCCTAGGCAAGAGTAGTTTCGCTCAGACGAAAATCAGGAGTGCTCTTTGGACTATTTTTGCTCAAGCGACAAATTTATCGTGCGGGCAAGGTAGATTTTTGCTCGGGCAAAATTATTTTCGCCCAAGCTAAAAAAAAAAAAAAAATTTGTTCGTCTTTTCTTTTCTTCTTATTCTCTCTTCTTTCCTTCTTTTATTTATCTTTCAAGTATTAAATATTTTATAATTTGAAATTTATATTTTATTTATTTATAAGAGTTTGATTGCAAATATTATAGAATTTTTGAGTTGGTACAAATCTTATAAATTTAAAATAGCACAATTTAATCATTTCACCATCTTTACAAGATGTAACCTTAAAATACAAGAATGTTGAATGTAATAACCTGTACATCTAATGTAGTGAAGAGTCAAATAAGTTTCACTAGTAAAAGAATATCTAGACTTATAATATAATTATAATATAAAAGTGATTTACAAGCGATAAAATGGGTAAGAGACTCAATAAACACAAAACTAGCATGTTAACCCTAAGTTTTTTTAATATATATTTATACATTTACAACACTAGTAATTATGTGAATATTGTAAGTCAATTAATTAATTATTTTACTAATAGTTAATTATTATAATTTATATTTTTTTAAATGGTAGTTACAATTTTTTTAGTTTATTATTTTGTATCCTAAATATTTATTAAACTATTTTTATTCATTTTATATGAACAACACAAGTCAACTATTTATTATATATAAAACGATTCCATTATTTTATTTTCTATTTTTATTATTATAATGTTGGTTTCCATGTCAAAATAATGTTGTTAGATTTTAGTTTAAAATTGAACAATCAATTCATTATACCTCTTAAATTAATTATAATTTAAAAAGAATTATGTTTCTAATTACATATAAAGAAAAAGTGTCAAGTTGACAGAATATTTGATAAAAAACATAAAACTACTTTTATTATATAAAGATTAAAGTAATTCTATTATCTTATTAAATTTTATTTTATATTATCGATAAAAAGAGTTTTAATAAAAATGAAAATTGAGTTAAAAATGTAATTTAAAAATATTTACAATTGCTTACCTTAATTAGACATCAGGTTAATTGTAAGTAGAAATTCCAGGTTATAAATCAATAAAAATAATTAAGAATTAAATATGAAAATTTATATTACTAACAATTACTTAATAAATATACACGTTTATTTCATTTTATAAATTAACTTGAAATTTTTAATGAAAAATTAACTTTAACTATAGTCTATTAATCAAATATTCACTTTTAATTAATTGTTTAATTCTTTTTTAATAATAATGTTCTAGAATAATAGATGAAAATTGTAATCTAAGTCTCCATGCACAAACGTTGAATTAATAGTAAAGGTAATGTTAGAGCATGTATCATGTTGATTAATTAATATTATTTTAAATTTATGTTCATCTTCTAATATTATTCTAGAAAGGTTTTATTATTATTCTAAAAAGGTTTTAAAAATAAAATAAATGATTATGAGCAACATGATATATGTAACACAAGTTACATTCGTTTGAATATTGAATATCGATTATTGTGAATGAATGAATTAATTATTTATAATTAATTATTTATAAGTTATATTTTTTTCAAAATGGAAGATATCACAGTTATCTATTTTATTATTTTCTATCCTAAATATTTACTTAATTACTTTTATTCATTTTACATTATTTGTTGGTACTACAAAATAATATTATTATTTTAGGTTATACTTTTATTATTACATTGTTAACTCCCGCATCAAAATAATGATAGATTTTAGTTAAAAAATAAAGTAATCAATTCATTATACCTTTTAGATTAACCAAAATTTAAAAAGAATTTTAAATTAGTAGAAGTATTTGAAGGATGTTCAGCCTATATACTCTTTAATGTTGTATTTGAAGAATTTTAAATATTTGTATTATTATAAGTTTAATTACGAAAATTATTATATGAAAAATCAAGTTTAAAACAACAGGTTTTGGATTCTATTTTCACACCCCACAAACCAAGAATAGCAGGATTTCATAAAAAGAGAGTTTTGTTGTTTGCAGTGCTACCATGGTTAGAATCTGCCCTTCAAGTTGGTCATCCATACTGACACTTTTCATCCCAGTTTTACATGTAAATAAATTTTGAAATCCTTGTCTCCTATTACTCCATATTAACTATTAACGTCCTACAATGGACCTCCGCACCTGCTAGCAATAGCCATTGAAAGATTTTGTTGGTGACAACCTTTGTGGAGTTCCTAAGTTGTATTTAAATAAACCATATACAAATCATTGTTACATTCAAGTGGTAGCTAAACTAATCCGAATATTAAAATATTATTCTTAATTTTTTATGTTTTAACTAAATTCGAAGTATTTATTTGTGTCAAATACTAAACTTTTTCAATATTAATGATTCTTTAGTTAAAAATATTCTTATTTTTTAGCTCAAATTATTCATAACACTACCAATCACATATTTTTTCAATGAGCAATAATAGGTTGACATCTAACAAATTTTTACAACTATTTCATAACTACCATTTTACACTTCATTCTTTTTGTTTCTTTATAAATATAAATATTTGTTCTTTCTATCTTCATAAATGCTTTATCCTAGGACCAAGCATTGATGGTGTATTATTATCATTTGCAGAAAACTTGTATACAAAATAGAATTGGACATAAATATTGGGACAAGAATACAATCCAGTATTATTCAAAACATATCTTTCCTCTTTTCATATTACAACTGTTTGAGGCATTGAATTGAACACCGATACCGGTTAACATATCAAAACACTACCCTTGGTATTTCATATTCATTCCATAACCATGTTCCAAGTTAGTATGACGCGAAATCTCTTCTACATTTATCTTCCACTGCCTAAACACTACTCTATTCCTATAGTTACATATACCCCACACAACTGCTAACCATGCGCATTTCCAAGCTATATTTTATTTTGTATTCAATTGTAAGGTATAAAAATTCTGAAAATTGGTCAGTGGATGGTTGTGGTTGGCAGAAGAGACTCCTACCCATCTATCACATAGATTTTATACCTTTTGAGACACTTCACAGGTAAAGTGCACTTTCCATCTAAAGTACAATAGATTTGATGGACTCTTCGAACTCCAAAGATATGTGAATACTCCATTATTTTCACTTTCTGAATCCTATTTCAAAATTTTTGTCCTTATCTCCCTTATATAGTCAATCATTGATGGAATACACCCCAACCACTTTAGTCAAAGAATAAAGAGGACAAATAGCGAAAAGGTAAATCAAGAACCTTCTAGAAGATTGGGTCCATTTGAGCTTGTTTGAGTTTTCAACCAACTGTTTGGACCCAAATGCAACCATGGACACTTTGGAGAACATGGAGCGTTAAAGAGAAGTCCTCTAAATTGTATAAATTGTTTAGATTAATTTAGAGTAATATAGGCCTTGTATTTGGGCCTTGTATTTTTGGTCATGTAGTGTGAGATGTTGGGTTTTGAAACCCATTAATAATGTTGGCTGTCTAAGTTAGGGTAAGGGAGATGCTTTCTCCTTATGTCACTTGTCATCACCTTGTAAAAGCCTTGGGGTGCAAGCTAGGGTTGAGAAGCTTGTCATAGAAGCTAGAGTGGGAATGCACTTTATGAATAGGAGTGTATAGTGTTGTAACATTTAAGCTTGATTTGAACTAGTGTTATGCCATTCAAATTTTCAGTACATTTGGTTCTTGAGCTTGATCTTTGTTTTAGAAGAATAACTTAGGAATTCCATTAGAAGTTGATCTCACCTCTTCCAACTACATTGTTCCATCACTTTCACTCATAAAACTTGCTCAATTTGCTTCATTCCTTCATGCAGTTCGTTGTAACTTCATCCTTATCTCCATTGCGGTTTTGAATCAAAGTATTGATGCATTTCAAGGTCATTCACTAGCATCTTCATTATTCAAATATCTCATCCAATTTTGTTTACAGGGCATGTAGCCTAGGTAAGGCCATCATATATTCTACTTGGTCCAAATCCAAAGCCCAAATGATACAATTTAGAAGACCTCTTAATACTTCATGTTATTCAAAGTTACAATTTATACAATTTACACAATCCTCTTAAAACAATTCAATTAAAACAATTGAATTAAAAGAGAACAAAATACATAGCACAAGAGATAATTTTATTGAAATCACTCGTTATAATGTTTGTATACAATTTTAAAAGAATGTTTATAATTATTAAAACTTAAAAATCAACTTATCCTATTCACAAATTAGTATATAGGTTTCAACAATTTATTAGAAAAATAAAAATGTTTACTTTGATTATCTATTAATTGATCAATGACTATTATTATCAAACAACAATTTACTAGCTTATTTTATTTTGATATAAAAATTGTGAGTTCATATTTTTTTTTTTCAAGATTTTATCATGATTAAAATCATGATTTCATGTAAAAGTAAAAATCACGAGACCTTCAGATTTTACTATAGTTCCAAAAGTGCAAAAAGATGATTTATTAAAAGTTTGAACTCATACCTTCACAATACATTAACTCATCTTACATTAAAGTTGAGAGGACAACATTTTTGTAACTATGAATTTTTTCCTATTTTGACACAGTTGTCTTCTCAACCTTCTATTGTATCACTTTTCTATTTGGACTCTCAACCTTCTATTATATCGCTTTTCTATTTGGACAAACTAGGTTGTTCATTCTTTTATGATCAGATGTCTCACTTAGCATACACATATATTTTCAGCACTATAATACAAACTTTATTCTTCTTTCAAGTAATCAATACCTTTTTTCATCATCAAAATTATTCAAGAAAACAAATAATAAAATTGCATTATCAAAATTGTTACTTTTAATAAACAACATATTTCGAATAATATCATATTAATATATAATGTGTAAATAACCTCACTTATACTAAATATACGAATTTCACAATCAAGACTTCTAATATAAGAAAACGTACAAAAATCAATAATAAATTTAAATATTAATTTATACATAAATTAAAAATAAAAACTTTAATGAAATCATAAAAAAACTTCTACAAATTAAATTTAATACAAAATAATTTTATTTTATGAGAAACTAACTTTAATTTTATTTACATAATAAATAATTTTCTGAAGATCTTATTTTCTAACACTAAAAACCAAAATGAGTGCTCCTGTCACAATCTCTATTAATTCTTCCTCCACTTTCATATGATAGTTAAAAGAACAATTTCTTTTTTAGTTAAAATATAATTTAATCTCATTTCTCACTTCCATCTTTATTATATTTTGTTACATCTTCATTCTTTTGCATCTTCAAAATCTCTCTATTCATTAGTTTGGAATTATTTGAAGAGGTTGATCTCTGGAGGTGTAATCCATCCCAGAACAACTTTCAATATTTTCTAAGTAAAGGAGATGATGCACAAATTCATCCTAAAACAACTTTCAGAAATTTTACAGTAAAAAAAAAATAGAAAAGAGCGTGTACAATGAAAAATGAAGACTCACAGAAAAAGGAAAGGAAGAGGGTTAATATATATTTTCTTTAATATGTTTATTATTATTCGAGCGTATAAAATCAAAGAATGAAGTGTAATGACTAAAATAAGTTTAGGATTTTTTTACTATATATATTTTATGGTTTATTATGATGCAAATCTGTGTATTGGTATTATTAAAATATTTTTTTATTTTTTTCTGTAATAAAATTATTGCAACCTGCGCGTCAACATGCTCACATGTTTTATTTCCTTTATAACTTGATGTTATTATAAAATATAAAAATTGTATTTAAATTTACTGAAGACCAAGATACCGAAATCTTAATTTGCATAATCAAATTAAAATCAATAATTTAAAAATTTGAAATCAAATAAAATAAAAATACCAAAATTATAAATTGAAAAATAGAAAAATAAAAATTATATTGTAGCCTATAAATATTATATAGTAATTAGGATGATTGATATTATAAAAATTAAAAATAAATAAATATTTTTTATTTTTTTCTATTCGTAATAAATTATGATTAGAAAATATTTTTTATTAATTGATGTTATGAAAAAATTACAATGAAAGTTTAAGATTTTAAAACTTATAAGAAGATTAACCAAAACTAAATTATAAAAAGGTATTACGTGTAACAACTAATTTATTTAAATTAAGAGAATTACGTACAATAAAAAGGATTTTTGTGGTATTATAATTTTGGTTTAAAATAAATTCTGTATACTTTTCTCTAAATGTCTTAATTAACTGATTGTAATTTTTTTCTTTTACCATCAGATCACACTGAAAAGATAATTAATTATAAATCAAAACAATCGGATCAAAATATTAATTTAAGTAAGTTGTTTATTCTTTTGCAGGTTGATTTTATTTTTTTTATACGAATTTTTATTTTTATTTGTCTAAATAAGTTTAGGAGTAATAAATTTTTTAATTATTTTAGTGGATGTATTGATTTTATAGATTAAAGTCTTGAAATATTATGATAAATTTATAACAAAATCATGTTTTTGAAAGTGTTTTGGTCAACTAAAATGATTAGTGGTCTTTTAACATCAGTTGTTGTCTTTTATCGTTCTCTTGTTTTGTCTTGTAAGAGGTTATTTTGTATCATTTATCTTTCACTTAGATTTAGTCTAGGTTCATTTTATTTATTATTAATTATGTTACTTGATTCTTATCAAAGTGGTTAAACGTCTTAATAATATTATTAAGATTCTCCTATTGAATAATGTTGTCAAATAATGTTATTTTATCATTCTTTGTAAGGTCAATTTAGGAGACCTAAATGATGTTAATCTAAATATAAAACAATATACTTAGTTTAATGGATTTCATCTTTACTATTTGGTTAAAAAATGGTCATTCGTTTTCATCTTTATTGTTAACATGATTATTTTCTTGGTCATGAAATTAAGTATTTACCTGATAGGTCTATTATCATGATGCAAGCCAAATACATTAGAGACTTATTTAACGAAACACATTTTACTAAATTTTTTGATTCTCATTGGGTCGTGGTAAAACACATATTATATATAATATCTTAAAGGTCCTTTGTCTCAAAGATTGTAATTTCAATCCGCATCTCTTAATTACTCATTATGGTTACAAGCATTTTGTGGTACTAATTTGATGTTGATGATAGATGTTCTACTTCAGAAGCTGGTCCAAATTTAATGTCTTAGTAATCTCGCAAACAACAAAATGTTTTTGTTGTTTTTCAATCCAGTCTAGAGGTAATATAAAAATTTGGCTCAAACTTCTATTGAATTGTCATGAATTTCTACTCTTTTCACAAAACTACACATTTCTTGTACTACTTCGGTATTTTGTGTGACAATCACAGGTTTACAGCTATTAAAATTACAAAAAAATTGTATGAGGTGTTGGGCCAAATCCACAAGCCCAAATTTATTATTACTTTTAAAGAAACAGGACGGCGTATAAAAGAAAAAAAAAAGGAAATGAAAATAGTGAAACTTTATAGGCTAGTAAATTGAGCCCAAATCGCAGATATAAAAAAGAGGTATTAAAAATAAGACAATTACTTCTACACTATATAACTATATAAATCGTTACTTGCAATTACAATTTTTTTTCAAAAATAATGAAAATATAATTAAAGTCACTAATATTCTCTTTCAGTATTATGATATGCATCTTCGTAGTGTCGCAAAGATAAGGATCTAGAAAATTAAATTTAGTATCACGATATTGGTATGTTGTTATCAACTAAATCGTAATTTTTATATTCATGATTATGATTTATGTTAGATAACTTTCTTTTATTATACAAAAACTAGAAAGATAGAAATTAATTTGATAAAAAAGAATGAAATTGTTACACTTACATTTGTTGATGAGGATAGCAATACCGAAGGAAAAAGTATTTCTGATATTTAAAAAAAAATATTTAATGTTGGTGCCACTTTTATTGCAAGAAGAAACAATCTAAAACTAAAAGTGCTACGCCACTCGACTCGGCCAAATAAACAAGAAAAAGAAGGTAGTTACTTTCAGCACTATATAAATTTGTGACCTGCACCATACAAATTCTTAAAATACCAAAAATATCATTGAAAATTTTAAAATACCAAAAATACAAAGTGTTAATAAAATGTCAAAATCTAATCTCATAATTATTCTAAGTATGTAGAACAAAAATTGAACATTAATTAAAAAATAATAATTTCTAATAGATTGAATTAATGGAAAGTATCATTTTAAAAAAAACTATAAATTTTTATGAGAAAATATATTTTAGACATTATTTTGTCCGTCAAATAGGAAGGTTTTGATATTTTTCATACTGATAAATTTGGTTTTAAATTTAAAAGAATAAATTTAGTTATTTATATAAGTTTATTGTATTTTTAAAGTTAAGGAAAATTAAATTTATATGTTGGTTCGAGTTTAAAGATGATTATATACTTAATTAACTTAATGCATGTTTTTTATTTATTTTTGTATGGAATAATTACAGTATAGGTAGAACACAAGAGCAAACATGAGATATGAGTGAAATGAGTTTATTTATAGGAAGTTCAAAAGGCGAAGGATATAAAGACAACATGTAAAAATAAAATAAAATAATATGCATGTGATAGAAGGAGAAGGGAGAGAGTGACATGTATTTTCTGTTTCTGCTTATTCACAACAAATAACATAAAAAGTGGAACCTCATATACATATATGTAAAATTATGCAAGTACATATACCAGTTATTACCACTATATTCTTTTTTCTGTTCATCTCAGAGAGCTCGTAAACTTTTTTTCGATGTGATGATTACTAACAACATTTTGCACTTCCTCTCCCCTTACATTCTGCTAAGGACAATTACCATTTAAATGATTGCATCCACAGAACTCACAACATACAGGTGGATTCTAATATGTCACTGCCTGTGCAGATTGGACAGCCTGAAACTGTTGTGGTAATTTAGCCATTTGTTGTGTCAATGCTTTCATTTGCTGCGTCAAAGTCTTATTTTGTGCTAAGATTGCATCTGTGGTGTTCAATTCAATTGCACAATCTCCTCAAAATTGTGATTAGGACACCTCCTCAACACAACCTTAAATCTCTCCTATGTTGCACATAATGCTTTGTCTGCTCCTTGACAAAAATTGGAAATCTTTGACTTGGTTTTGATGTACCGAGATAAAGGTAAAAACTTCTGAAGAAATTTATCCTCCACATCATTCCATAGTGTAAGACTTTGATTCGGATAGGAATTCAACTAGTCTTTTGCCTTTCATGCTAAAGAAAATGGAAATAATCTAAGATATGCAGCTTCTTTATCTCTTTCTTCAAATACCATTGTAGCAATCAACTCATAGAATGTGGATAAATGAGTATAAGGGTCCTCATAATCCAATCCTGTGAATTGATGACTACCGATGAAAAGTCAAGTATGCTGGCTTCATCTCTATAACTCGAGCGGTATTGGGAATAACAATACTTGAAAAATGTCTAGGCCCCTGCTACAAGCATAATCACCAAATTTTCTTTGTAGTTGTCGATTTTCATGCCCATTAATTTCTTCTGCCATAATTGCACCACAACTCTTTTCAACTACTCTAATCTTCTGCTCACGTTTCTTCCTTTGTCTAATCTGTCTTAGTGTCTTGTTTATATCTGAATCAAAATATAGTTGCTCTTGATTCACCTGATTTCTCAAACACATCAATCACTACACTAGTAGAGGTTCAACAATCACAAAAGATTAGTAATTCACAACATGATCAATACAGAATTCAATTTCAAATCTTTTCACCGTTTCCCGACAACGGCGCCAAAAACTTGTTAATCCTTCAGCAAGTGTACTGAGTACTCAAGTAATATAGAAAATAAGTAAGAGTATCGTATCCACAGGGAACAACATTTATGATTGTAAATTGAATATGTATCAAAGTATTATTATCGAAAACATGTAATAAGAATGTATTGATTTTGATTGAATATGCAAACCTAAAAACAAAACAATTAATGGTTGGATTTATGGAATTTATATTAATAAAGATCTTGGGATTGAATTGTATTACTCTCCTTCTCATACACTCTTGATCATAACGTTAACATCATCCCTTCCAATTACCCATTTGTGCAAATAAAAATCATTCAATCTGATTCATCTAGATTTGAAATTCAATAATTAACATACCTAGCTCTGTCCCAGTTATTATAATAGATTAATTAGCATTAAGCATAGTTGCGATAAACAGTCATTAGACTATAATTCATCCCTGAACTTATACATGCAATGTGTTAAACGTTTGGTTCTAAATTCAAAAAAAGTGCTTTCCAGTCACAATAAGAATTCTAAGATGGATCAAAGTATGAATAAAACGTAAAACAAAGGTAATTGAAATTGATGATATCAAGTATTGTCAAAAGTGCATTCAAAGTTGAGAAATTACATTTAATCCCAAGAATAATAGAGTTAGCTATGCATGGTAGCCATGAAATACAAGAGAAAATAAAAAGAATGAATTTTTCTCAAGAGCGGTCGTCAATAGGTGTATGTCAATGAGTGTCTCCCTCCTTTTGACCTAGCTTTGACTTTTATAGCTTTCCTTCCTTTCATTAGGTCAATATGCAATCGTTATCTCGTAATTCACGCTCCAGTAGCGTTGACGCCTTTAAATTAGGGCTTTCTTATGAAAGTCTTTAAGTGAGTTTTAGCCCAGGTTGTATCTTTCGCTTAAGCAAGAAGTCACTTATGTCCTCTTTCTCTACTCCTCCCCTCTAATTTAGCGTCTCTATTTCCTCTTTGTCCAGATTTAACCTAATTCTCAACAAAAATCGCTCTTTGCACAATAAAACTTATTAAATAACAAAATGAATCATAAAAGACACTAAAATTCAAATTCAAACCAAATTAATGACAAAATAAACGTAAAAATGCATGAAATTAAACTAACAATTAAGACTTATCAATGGTCTTAAACAAATTTACCTAACATATAAATTACTATTTCACTCAACCAACACATTTACCTTCAATTATTTTTAATATATCATTTTTTGTTATTAGTGATACATGTAGAGAATTTTACATTAACTAAAAATAAGATCAGTTTATATATTATATGGATTCAAATCTTACCTTTTAAATTAATTTTATAAGTTTGAGTTAGATTAAAATATATCTCTTAAATGATATCAGAATCTATCATAATGAGATTTAATGGACTATCACCTACTATTGGATGATCTATAAATATCTAATTTTATAAAAATAATTAAAAGTTAAATATAAAATTTGATATTATTATTAATTACTCAATAAATATACAAGTTTCACAAAATCTCACTTTAAAAATAGCTTCAATTTTTTAATGAAAAATTAACTTTAAGTGTACTGTACCAATCAAAATGTTCATTCTAAATCCATCTTAATGACATATATAATAGTTTTATAGAATAGAATAATAGGTGAAAATTGCAGAGTAAATGTTCACCAAACAACGTTGAACAATAAGTAGGGTGTATAACATAAGTTATATTTTATTTTATCATAAAATAGACACTTAAAATTTAATATAATAATAACTTTTAAAACTGCAACTAGCTCAATCAAGAGCATATTTCACAGTATCCTCTACAACATTACCTGCTCCTATGTATGATACGATCACCGCAAATAGAAACAATCACGCAACACAAACAAAAAAGAGTAAGCTAGTAATTCAAAATATTTCAATTAATAATCTTAAATAATCACGGGTATACATCATTTAACGTATAACAATCAATTGAAAACATTTATCATCCAACTCAAGACATCCCATAATATAGAGAAATTAAATCTACTTCTGGAAGACTCGTGCATAGACCTCAAGATTTGCACCCGTCATACTATCCCCAATTTGTGTGTCTCATCTCATTACGGTTAATCTCATATGACAGGGTTAATCCATGTGACTGTCCTGACGAACCCTCTTTCAAGCTGCAGTTTTAGTCATATGAATCTCATTCGACTCTCACCACCTAGTAATATTCATCTATTTGATTCCTATTACTAGTAGAGTCAGAATATCAATCGTTAACCAAATCTTTAGACAATGCACATCCTATTTCTCAACACAGATATTTTCTTTCCTAAAAACACTATGCCTACGCATCACATACAATTCACATCATACATCATTAGTTTTCATTTATGTATTCATTCACTTTCCATTTCATTTCCAATAATCTCAAGAAAACTTTACCACTTTACATAATTGCACAATATCGGATACAATTCCTGAATCAATCATGCATAAAGACATATCCACAGGTCATACCTATCAAAGTCTTATCACAAGTCATATTCAATCCATCAATCAACAATTAAAAGTTCTCACATGGTACTTTATAACATCATTACTCAAATCAGGTCAATTATACCAAATCAAGATAAACAATCAAACTCATTCAGTGGTTTTGGAGGATTTCTTAAAACATAATCCACCAAAGTTCAATTGAGGAGGAAATCTAGATAAAGCATATCAGTGCATGAGAGACAATGAAAGAATTTTTGAAGCCACCCAATGTCCTGAGGAGAGAAAATTATCTTATGTTGTGTATATGCTTACTAAAGATGTTGAATTTTAGTGGAAAGGCATGAGGCAAATGATGGAGGGAAGAGGAGAAAATGTTACCTGGGAAAGTTTCAAAGTAAGTTTTTGAAGAATACTTTCTAGACAGTGTTGGAAATGCAAAAGAAATCGAGTTCATACAGCTAGAATAGGAAAACCTTTCAGTTACTAATTATGCTCATAGGCAGGTTCAGTACTCAAATTATGACTGAAGATTATGACTGAAGATTGGAGGTGTAAAAAGTTTGAATTTGGACTGAGACAAGAGCTTAAGGAAGTGGTAGTCCCATTGTCCATTAGAGAATTCCCTGCTCTAGTGGAGAAAGCAAAAGTGGTGGATATTAAGTTTTATTATATAAAGATTAAAGTAATTCAATTATCTTATTAAATTTTATTTTATATTATTGATAAAAAGAGTTTTAATAAAAATGAAAATTGAGTTAAAAATTTAATTTAAAAATATTTACAATTGCTTACCTTAATTAGAGATAAAGTTAACTGTGAGTAGAAATCCCAGGTTATAAATCAACAAAAGTAATTAAGAATTAAAAATGAAATTTATTTTACTAATAATTGCTTAATAAACATACACATTTATTTCATTTTATAAATAAACTTGAAATTTTTAATGAAAAATTAACTTTAACTATATTCTATTAATCAAATATTCATTTTTAATTAATTGTTAAATTCTTTTTTCTAAATAATAATGTTCTAGAATAATAGATGAAAATTGTAATCTAAGTGTCTACGCACAAACGTTGAATTAATAGTAAAAGGTAATGTTAGAGCATGTATCATTTGATTAATTAACATTATTTTAAACTTATGTTCATTTTCTAATATTATTCTAGAAAGGTTTTAAAAATAAAATAAATGATTATGACCAACATGATATAAGTAACACAAGTTACATTAAACCGATTATTGTGAGTGAATTAATTGATTATTTATAAGTTATATTTTTTTCAAATGGTAGATATCACATTTATCTATTTTATTATTTTCTATCCTAAAAATTTACTTAATTACTTTTATTCATTTTACATTAGCAACATAATTCATCTATTTATTTGTTGGTACTGCAAAATAATACTATTATTCTAGGTTATAATTTTATTATTACATTGTTAACTTCCGCATCAAAATAATGTTAGATTTTAGTTAAAAAATAAACTGATCAATTCATTATACCTTTTAGATTAACCAAAATTTAAAAAGAATTTTAAATTAGTAGAAATATTTGAAGGATGTTCAGCCTATATACAAAACATATCTCTCTAATGTTGTACTTGAAGAATTTTAAATATTTTTATTATTATAAGCTTAATTACGAAAATTATTATCTGAAAAGTCAAGTTTAAAACAACAGGTTTTGGATTCTATTTTCACACCCCACAAAAGGATAGCAAGATTTGATAGAAAGAGAGCTTTGTTGTTTGCAGTGCTACCATGGTTAGAATCATCCATACTGACACTTTTCGTTCCAGTTTTATATGTAAATAAATTTTGAAATCCTTGTCTCCTATTACTCCATATTAATTATTACTATCCTGCAATGGACCTCCTCACCCGCTAGCAATAGCCATTGAAAGATTTTGTTGGTGACAACCTTTGTGGGGTTCCTAAGTTATACTTAAATACACCATATACAAATCATCAGCACTTGATCTCACCAGCAGCAGATTGTTACATTTCAATGGTAGCTAATACTAATCTGAATATTAAAATATTATCCTTAATTTTTTATGTTTTGACTAAATTCGAAGTATTTATTTGTGTCAAATACTAAACTTCTTCAATATAAATTATTCTTTAGTTAAAAATATCCTTTTTTTAGCTCAAATTCTTCATAACACTACTAACCGCGTTGGTATCTTCAATACTTTTTATAGTAATTAGATCCATCGCGGTTGCGCAACCGCGTTTGTAAACCTTATACAACTGCGATTAAATATCTTTTTTCTACTAGTGCATATATTTTTTCAATGAGCAATGATACGTTTACTACCAATAAAATTTTACAACCACTTCATAACTACTATTTTACACTTTATTATTTTTGTTTCTTTATAAATGTAAATATTTTATTTTTATAATGACTATAATACCCTTAAAAGTAAGTTGTAATATGGTTGTTATAGTTGTTAAAAGATTATTTCCTTTTTCAATAAACATTTTACGTGTTTGTTAATTTCAAAAGGTGAAAATGTTGAAAATGATCCATAGGTTAATTATGACTTACAGAATTTATTTCCACCCAGTTATTTCTCATAGCACCAAAGATCATTCTAGAAATTAATGTTATCACCTCTCCTAACAGTCCAAAAAGTGTGCTCTAAAATGACATCATACTAATCATTGATACTAGGCCAGATGGAGCAAAAACAGAAGGACCCAACTCTATGATATTTAGATTTAAGAAACCTAGCCTTCATTAAAGAAATCCAAGGGCGATAACTGTAAGCAAAATCCCAAGCAAGCCTTAGAAGATAGGATTTATTTTCAAGTTGAAAATTAACAGCTTGAAGCCCACTCTCAGACTTAGAATTACAAATTGTGCCCCAATTAACAGTCACCGAACCTATTTATTTAGATCACCTGTCCAAATAAAGTTTCTAACTCATTTTTCAATAAGCTTAAGAAGGGTAGAGGGTCGCCTATAAACCTGAAAGTTGTAAGATAAAGAACTATAAATCATAGAGTTAACAAGCTCTATTCTTTCCATCATGCTAAGAGATTTACCTTTCCAAGAAACCAATTTATATATGACTTTATCCACAAGAGGTTGAAGAAACCTAGCTTTAGAAAAACCTACAAAAATAGGAACTCCAAGATCATTAAAGGGAATATTTCCCCTATTGCAACCAAGCACATTTTTAATCTTAGAAAGGAAAATAGGAGAAGCGTCGACAGTGAAGAAATGACTTTTTGAAGTGTTTATCCATTGATCTGAAGCTAAATCGTATGAATGTAAAAACTTCATAAGACTAGAAAGGGACCATTTGTTGGCCCTGCAAAAAACAAAAATGTCATCAGCATATAGAACATGTGAGGGGAAACAGAACCCTTTAGGACTAACCATCGGAAGAATATGCTTGGTTAGAATAAGGTTGGCTATCCCCCTACTGAGAACTTCTTTAGCAATACAAAAAAATAACGAAGAAAGAGGATCACCCTGTCTGACCCCCCTCCTACAAGAAAAGTAACCAACCAAACTACCATTAACTCTGATAGAAAGCTTAGCAGACTAAAGGATAGTTAAAATCCATTGCAGGAGATTATAGTGAAAACCAAACTGATTCAACATCTGAATAAGAAATTCCCAACTAAGAGTATCAAAGGTTTGGGAAATATCATTCTTGAAAGCCACATTACCACCAGGTATTTTATTAGAAAACATGTTAATGGCTTCTGAAGTGATACCAATACAATATTTAATGTGTCGTCCTTTAATAAAACCATTTTGATTGTAAGAGACAATCCTAGCAGCTATGAAGCTAACCTGTCATCTAAGAATTTTGAAATAATTTTAAACCTGAAATTTGCAATAGCTATAGGCCCGAAGTCTTTTATAGAAGTAGCCCCATGAATTTTAGGGATAAGAGAAACCACATTAGCATTCATTCCTGGGAGGATCCAATTATGAGAGAAATTTTTTTTATAGCATTACAAACATCAGAACCCATAATGTCCCAACAATGATGGAAGAAAGAGCCTCCAAAACCATCAGGACAACTATGAGAATTGAGAGCAAAGACAACCTTCTTAATCTCATCGTTGGAAGGGCACCTAACCAAAATAGGGTTCTCATCCTCATAAACAATAGGGATATGAGCAACAATCATATCTTCCCTAAAATTTTTTGAGACATTATTAGTATTAGAAGAATCGTATAAAGTTTTATAAAAAGAAAGAATGTGTTCTTCAATATCTTTAGGATCTTCAAAAACTAAATCCCGATCCTCCTAGCTTATCCAACTAATCTTTTTATCATCAGAATCCCACTTCCACAAAAAATGCCTTTGCAGCTTTACAATTTCCTTACATACTATTTTGGATGCTTTAAAGACTAACAGATAATATAGTGACAGGGAGGATATTACTAATTTGATAAAGCACACTCTCTCTATCAAAGATAGTATCATTCTTTTTCAAGTAGACAATTTTTTCCTAATTTTAATAAGCAATTCTTCCCAAAACAGTTTTCTTCTACAATTCCCGCCAATGGTTATCCCTAAATACTTAAAAGGGCCATTCCATTAGTTTGCAGTTTAGGATCAATGCATAATTATAAAGGGTTCTGCTCTAAACCTATCTCACTTACTTTGCTTTTATAAAAATCGACCCTCAAGCTTGATGTTAGTTTAAAATACCTCAAAATGCTTCTTATTACCATAATATTCTACACCTTATCTTCACAGAAAAAAACAGCGTGTTCTCAGCAAATTGGAATAAGTTTACCAACAAATGGTTACTCCCAACCCTCATTCTGATAAGCAAATTGCTTTTAGTTGCTTCTCTAACCAATCTAGCTAAACCTTTTACCACAATTACAAAAAGAAAAAGAGTCATTGGATCCTTTGGTTTCAGTTCCCTAGAAGGGCAGATCTCTTGTGTCAGACTTCCATTGACCAACACCTATAGGAAAGTCAACTCTAAAGATTCTTTAATTCAACCTATCCACTAATTAGATAAGTGTCAAGTCTACATAATATTTGATAAAATTTAAAACTATTTTTAGTTAATATATAACTCAAACCACAAATAATGTTAAATATTTATTAAAAGAAATGAGTTGAAAATGTAATTTGAGAATATTGAGAATTGCTCACATCAGTAGATCAATTACTCACATATAATCACAGTATAAGTTGTCTTTGTAAATTAATTTCTTTCTCAAACAATGTGTGGCCAAAAAATATAATTGAAATTCAAAATATGATTTTAAAGTGTAACCATACCAATTTAATTAGTAAATAAATTACTTGATAAATAGATGCACCGGTCTTACACAAATTTACCTAGCATATAAATTACTATTTCACTCAATCAACATATTTACCTTTAATTATTTTTAATATATCAATTTTTGTTATTAGTGATACATGTAGAGAATTTTACATTAACTAAAAATAAGATCAATTTATAGTATATGAATTCAAATCTTACCTTCTAAATTAATTTTATAAGTTTGATTTAGATTAAAATATACTTCTTAAATGATATCATAATCTATCGTAATGAGATTTAATGAACAATCACTTACTATTGGATGATCTATAAATATCTAGTTTTATAAAAATAATTAAAAGTTAAATATAAAATTTGATATTATTATTAATTACTCAATAAATATACAAGTTTAATAAAATCTCACTTTAAAAATAGCTTCAAATTTTTAACCTAAAATCAACTTTAAGTGGTTATCCATGTTAATAAAAGTTAATATTAGATGATATGTCATGTTCATTAATTACTTATTTTTTTTTTAACTTAACAAAATATTCTAAAAAAAATGATTATGAGCAGAATACTACAACTAGCAGAAGTTACACTCTTTTAAATAATCAATTATATTTAGTAGTATCCATTAGTGTAAGTGAATTAATTAATTATTTTTATTAATAATTAATTATTATAAGTTATAAATGGTAGCTAGAAAAACTTTTATTTTATTATTTTCTATCTAAATATTTATTAAACTATTTTTTTTTACATGTGCAACACAAGTAAACTATACTATTATTTTATTTTATATTTTTATTATTATAATGTTGACTTCCACATCAAAACAATATTGTTCAATTGTAGTTTCAAAATTAAGTAATCAATTCATTGTACCTCTTAAATTAACTATAATCCAAAAATAAGATTAATTTAGAATATAAATCTTATAAGTAAAAAAAATATATAAAATTTTACATTCCTAATAATTACTTAATAAATATACAAGTTTATATCATTTTATAAATTAACTTTAATTTTTTAATGAAAAATTAACTTTACCTATACTTTATCAATTAAATGTTCATTTTCTATTTACTGTTAAATTTTTTAATAATAATGTTCTAGAAATAAAAATTGTAATATGAGTGTTCATGCACCAGACAACGTTGAAATTATTTTTTTAGTTAATATTTCATTAGTTAACTTTATTTTAAACTTATTATGTTTTGAAAATTCTGCTATATTTCTCTTTTATTATGTTTTCCGGTCCTAACAAAAAATTGTCCTTCAGGATCTCTACTCCACACTCTTTTGTCTAAATTTTATCTTTTAGGGGTATTACCTACCAATAAATGCATTAGCTTTTCTATTATTTCTTCTTCTCACAAAAATTTATTCATCCTCCAAAGTATATTTCACTGCCACGTTCCTTCACTTCAGTGACCCAAGTCTCTAACTGTTTTCTCGTATGAATGAGAGAGACTATAATGTCTTGGAAAACGATTACGTAAAGTGTCATATTCAGTGACCCAAGTCCCTAACTGTTTTCTCGTGTGAATGAGAGAAACTATAATGTCTTGGAAAATGATTATTTAAAGAGTCATATTCTATCCTCCAAACATCTTTCCAAAATCTAATTATATAAAGCTTTTCACTCTAAACCTATCTCACCTACTTTAGTTTTATAAAAATTGAACTTCAAGTTGGATGCTAGTTCAAAGCATCTCAAAATGCTTTTTATTACCATAATATGTTGCACCTTATTTTCACAAAAAAAAAACAGCATGTCGTTGGCAAACTAGAGTAGATTTACCAACATGTGGTTACTCCCAACCCTCACTCCCTTAAACAAGTGTTTTTTAGATGTTTCTCTAACCAACCTAGCTAAACCTCCTACCATTATTAAAAACAAAAAATGATCCATTCGGTCGCTCTACCTTAGCCCCCTAAAAGGACTTATCTCTTGTGTTGGGCTTCCATTGACCTGCACTGATATGGAAGTCGACTTTAAATATACCTTAATCCAACCTATCCACTAATTAGATAAGTGTCAAAGTCTACATAATATTTGATAAAAACTTAAAACTATTCTTAGTGTGACAAGTAAAATTAAACACACTCTTAATTAATATGTTAAAACATAAACCACAAATACTATTTCTTAACCAAGAAAGATTGAGTTAAAAATGTAAATTAACGATATTTAGAATTGTTCAAATCAGTAAAAAAATTACTTATATATGATCACCATATTAATTCACTTTGTAATTTAGCTTCTTTCTCAAACATTGTGTGACCAATAAAAATAGTTGAAGTTCAAAATATAATTTGAAAATGCAACAATACCAATTTAATTAATTAAGTAAATTACTAAATGTAGGGTCTTACACAAATTTATCTAGCATATAAGTTACACAAATTTTCAATGAGTTTTCTATAAATAATTATAAGGATTTGTATATAAATATGCTTTGATGCACATTGTTAATAAGTTTGATTGAGTTAAACATATTGATATTAGTAACAAATGTTGTGGTTATGTACTCAGGATTTTTTTTGTGCATGAAAATTAGTGAGACATGACATTGGTATCATACCACTAAATTTACTTCATGTTATGTAGACGAGACTCAATTTTTCTCATATCATCCTATTAGTTGTCTATTCGATAGGAATTTTGATGTTATTTTAAATCATTTTAAAGAAATTGACCATACAGGTAAAGTGACAATTAAAAGCAAGTTACCTGAAATTACATACCTATATATAGCATAAATGTGTGTAAGGTTAAAACTATGGGATCCCAAAATAGTCTAGGAAATAAGTTTATTATATTATTAGAGTTAATATTAATACTATTTATTAATATGATTAATAATAATAATATTCTTTTTATATTAGTCATATGTAAATGTTTGTTAAAAATTACATGTAGATATGTTAGGTTAGAACTGATTGACTTTATTTTTATATATTATTTGAATTGTGTTTATTTATTGACTTCCATTATCAATACACTTATTTTTAAAAAGGAATCAAATACTTCTGGACTATGCATTTTGAAATACATAATCTAAAATGCATCTTATAAATTTAAAGTAGCGCAATTTAGTCATTTCCCCACCTTTACAAGGATGTAACCTTAAAATATAAGAATGTAGAATGCAATAACCTATACATCTAATGAAGAGCCAAATAAGTTTCACTGGTAAAAAAATTCTAGACCTATAATATAATTAGAATACAAAAAGTGATTTGAAAAATGGGGTAAGAGACTCACTAAACACAAAACTAGCATGTTAACCCTAACTTTTTTTAATATATATTCATACATTTACAACACAATTAATTATGTGAATATCTTTTAAATATTTATGGATTAATTAATATATTTAATTAGATAGATTAATACGTCCTTGATCAAGTTGATTAAAGGATAAACTTTTTTACTTTTGAAGTTTTATTTTGATGATAGATTAAATTCATTATGAGCCTATGTGTTATTTCTTTTATAAGTGATTGAATGAGAGCCTCTGTGTTATTTCTTTTATAAGTGATTGAATGAGAGTTATTCATGTTAATGAAAGTTACTATTAGATGATGCATCATGTTCATTAATTACCTTGTTATTTTTTAGACTTAAGAATGTTTTTTAATATTATTCTAGAAAGGTTAAAAAGATAAAAGAAAGATTAGGAACAGAATGCTAAAACTAACACAAATTACACTCTTTTGAATAATCGACTATTTTTTAGTAGTATCGATTATTGTAAGTGAATAATTAATTATTTTTACTAATAATTAATTATTATAAGTTATATTTTTTAAATGGCAGCTACAATTCTTTTATTTTATTATTTTCTATTTAAATATTTATTAAACTATTTTTATTCATTTTACATGAGCAACACAAGTCAACTATTTGTTGTGTATAAAACGATACTATTATTTTATTTTCTATTTTTATTATTGTAATGTTGGTTTCCATATCAAAATAATGTTGTTAGATTTTAGTTTACAAAATGAATAATCAATTCATTATACCTCTTAAATTAACTATAACTTAAAAAGAATTATGCTTCTAATTATATAAGAAATTAGATATTTTTAACTAAGAAATATTTGATAACGAAAAAGTTTGGTATTTCACAAAAATAAGCACTTAGATATGTTTAAAACATAGAAACCAAAAATAATATTTTCATATCCAGAGATTAATACGAGCTACCAGTGGGATACCTAAAAATACTGTGTACAAAAATAATTATGATATTGATAAGATCTAATCATTTGCATATGACTTAGTCAAGTATAACTTAGAGAAGTCCATAACTAAACATTATAATGTTTGATACATATTTTTTGTGATAATATAGAGGAGAGGTATTGTGTCTTGAGTCACGTTGAGAAATATATAATTTTGAATTCTTCATTTTTCGTTTATCTAAACATCATGGAATAATTCACGCTGTTTTGTATATGAATTGAAATATCCTTTAAATATTTTTATTAATTTTTTAAAATTCTACCAATAATTGTTGTTTAAGTAAAATGAATAAAAGTAATTAAAATATATAGGATAGAAAATAATAAAATAAATAAATGTGACAGCTACCAATTGAAAAAATATAACTTATAATAATTAATTATAACAAAAATAATCAATTAATTCAGTTACAGTCATATACCAAAAAATGTAAAGTGTGCTATTCTACTTGTATTATGTGACTCATAATCATTTCTTTTGTTTTTAAAGTCTTTTTAAAATAATATTAGAAAATGACCATAAGTTTAAAATAATGTTGATTAATGATCTTTATATATAGAATATATATATATATATATATATATATATATATATATATATATTTTATATATATTATAAATGAACATAAATTCACATAAAATTAATATTATTTTTACGTTGATCTTTATATATATATATATATATATTGGATGATTTATAAATATCTAATTTTATAAAAATAATTAAAAGTTAAATATAAAATTTGATATTATTATTAATTACTCAAGAAATATACAAGTTTCACAAAATCTCATTTTAAAAATAGCTTCAATTTTTTAAAGAAAAATTAACTTTAAGTGTACTCTACCAATCAAAATGTTCATTCTTAATCCATCTTAATAACAATTGGCTCAATTAAGAGCATCTTTCACAATATCCTCTGCAACATTACCTGTTCATATGTATAATACGATCACCACAAATAGAAACAATCACAACACACAAACAAAAAAGAGTAAGCTAGTAATTCAAAATATTTCAATTAATAATCTTAAATAATCACGGGTATACATCATTTAACATATAACAATCAACTGATAACATCTATCATCCAACTCAAGACATCACATAATATAGAGAAATTAAATCTAGTTTTGGAAGAATCGTGCATTGAATAGACCTCAAGATTTGCACCTGTCATACTACCCCCAATTTGTGTGTCTCATCTCATCACCATTAATCTCATATGACAGGGTTAATCCATATGACTGTCCTGACGAACTCTCTTTCAAGTTGCATTTTTAGTCGTATGAACCTCATTCTACTCTCACCACCTAGTAATATTCATCTATTTGATTCCTATTACTAGTATAGTCAAAATATCAAACGTTAACCAAATCTTTAAACAATGCACATCTTATTTCTCAACACAGATATTTTCTTTCCTGAAAACACTATGCCTACGCATCACATACAATTCACATCATCCATCATCAGTTTTCATTTATCTTTTCATTCATTTTCCATTTCAATTCCATTAATCTCAAGAAAACTTTACCACTTTACATAATTGCACAATATTAGATTCAATTCATCAATCAATCATGCATAAAGACATATCCACAGGTCATACCTATCAAAGTCTTATCACAAGTCATATTCAATCCATCAAACAACAATTAAAAGTTCTCACATGGTACTTTATAACATCATTACTCAAATCAGGTCAATTATACCAAATCAAGATAAACAATCAAACTCATTCAGTGGTTAAGGACCAATCAGTCCTGAAAGAAATACTTGAGTACTAATAATCACATATCAAAGTCTTCTATCCTAAAGTTCTATTTGAAAGTAACTAACTAGTTTAAAAAAAATAAGTTACTATCTTCTTTTAGCTGATGATATCTCCACAATAGTTCCTCCAATACCCGATAGAGATACTAATCCTAAACTCTAGGAATTTAGAATAAGTTATCAGAATAAAATCAAATTTTAGTATAATCTTAATTAAGTTGAGGAAAATACTTTTCTCAACTATCCCGACTAAGATTGATGACAAAAACCTGAGGAAAAATAGAGAATAAGAGATCTTTAGAGCAAATAGAAACTTACTCTGTTTGAAAATCTAATCGGATGAAATGATCCTTAACTCCTCAGCTATTGCAGGGTGTGATTAGATTCTAAAACAGATGAGATATGGAAAAAAGATCTGAGAGAGAAAGAAGAGATATTTTGCGAGACTGAGAAAGAGAGGCATGAGGGAGAGTAAGTGGAGGTACAGAAGCATCACACCTCTCATAGATGTTAGTCTTCATCGAGTCAAATGTATTCACATATGTAAGATTCACATTTTGTTCAAGTATTTTCATGTGTGGGGTCATGCTTTACATTCGTATTTCCAATTACTTATTGATAACATAACATTATACGTTCAAAATCGGTGCAGGTGAAATTACAAAAAGATTGTCTCATAATAACTGTAAACATATTATGGTCTACATAGAGTTATTCGGAGGTTAAGTTATGATATTCCTTTTATATTAGTCAATGTCAAATGCAGATGTTTGTCCAAAAATTAAAATTTACATGTAGACATGTTAACTTTGGAGATGATTGACTTTATTCATATATATTATTTGAATTGTGTTCATTTATTGAGTTCCATCATTAACAAAATTATTTTTTAAAATAAGATAAATATATTCTAAATTGTGCATTTTGAAATATATAATCTTAAATGTATTTTATAAATCTAAAATAGAACAATTTACTCATTTCACCACCTTTCTAAAGATGTAACTTCAAAATATAAGAATGTAGAATGCAATAACTATGTATTTGATGAAGATTTCAAATAAATCTGACTGGTAAAAGAAATATTTAGATTTATAGTCTAAAAATTGATTTACAAGTGACAAAATAGATCAAGTTGAACCACTTAAATTCATTCCATTATTAGGTGGTCATGATTATAATAGGATAACAGACTCGTTAAACACCAAACTAGCATGTCAATCCCTAATCTTTTTAATATATATATATATATATATATATATATATATATATATATATATATATATATATTATATATATATATATATTTATACATTATAAACACAATTAATTATTTTAATATTTTTTTTATGCATTTATGGGTTAATTAATATATTTAATTAGATAGATTAATCTATCATTGATCAAGTTGATTAAAAGATAAGATCTTTTACTTTTAAAATTTTATTTCGATAATAGATTAAATTCATTATGAGTCTATGTATTATTCTTTTATAAGTGATTTAATGTGACTTATCTAAGTTAATAAAAGTTAATATTAGATGATGTGTAATGTTCATTAATTACCGTATTTTTTTGAACTTAACAATATTTTTTAATATTCTAAAAAATATTATGAGCGGAATACTAAAACTAGCAGAAGTTACACTCTTTTAAATAATCAATTATTTTTAGTAGTATCTATTAGTGTAAGTGAATTAATTAATTATTTTTACTAATAATTATTTATTTTAAGCTATATTTTTTTAAATGGTAGCTAAAAGAACTTTTATTTTATTATTTTTTATCTAAATATTTATTAAGTTTCAAAGTGTTACCTGAGAAAGTTTCAAAGTAAGATTTTTGGAAGAATACTTTCCAGACAGTGTTAGAAATGCAAAAGAAATCGAGTTCATGCACCTAGAATAGGAAAACATTCAGTTACTAATTATGCTACTAGATTCAAACATCTAGCTAGGTTTAGCACTCAAATTATGACTAAAGATTGGAGGTGCAAAAAGTTTAAATTTGGACTGAGACAAGAGCTTAAAGAAGTGGTAGTCCCATTGTCCATTAGAGAATTCCCCGCTCTAGTGGAGAAAGCAAAAGTGGTGGATATCAAATTTTATTATATAAAGATTAAAGTAATTCTTTATCTTATTAAATTTTATTTTATATTATCGATAAAAAGTGGTTTAATAAAAATGAAAAATGAGTTAAAAATGTAATTTAAAAATATTTACAATTGCTTACCTTAATTAGAGATCAAGTTAATTGTGAGTAGAAATTCTAGGTTATAAATAAACAAAAATAATTAAGAATTAAAAATGAAAATTTATATTACTAATGACTACTTAATAAATATACACGTTTATTTCATTTTATAAATTAACTTGAAATTTTTAATGAAAAATTAACTTTAACTATATTCTATTGATCAAATATTCACTTTTAATTAATTGTTAATTTTTTTTAATAATAATGTTCTAGAATAATAGATGAAAATTGTAATCTAAGTGTAACATCCCATATTTTTCATATAATAAGAGCTTTATTGCATAAAAGAATTATATAATAAACTTGAATATAAAAATTCTTACATTCATCATGTATTTCAAAATATACTTCTTCGCATAAGATTTAATAAAATATCTTTGTAAAATTACAAATAAAATAAAATGAAGCTTCTCCATCACAATTCCCTGCGACTCGCACCACCTATCAAATTCTCTGCTCCTGTGTAATATACATGATCATCGCAGTTTTAAAAACAAAACAAATAACACACAAAAAGAAGGGTAAGCTAGAGAGTTTTCAAAACAATATATATTTTCATAAATTGGATTTTTATCTCAACAAAATAATAACAATTCAATCTTTCATAATTCATCTCACATCATACATACACTGACTCACAAACAAAGACACTAGACTCTCTACTTCCGGAAGACACTAGTGCATTGAGTTAGACTCAAGAGGTGTGCACCTGTCATATACCATCCATCTGTTCTGATCAGTTCATATTTCAAACCTCGGATACAGCCTGTCCCGATCAGTTCCTATTTCAAACCTTGGGTACAGTTCCCATATGCACAAGGTTAATCCATATGTCCTATTCCGATCAGCTCATATTTCAAACCTCGGATATGGCCATATGAATCTCCTACGACTCTTCACCAACTGGTAAACTTCATCTATATGAATCCAATGTACCAGTATACCTCCTTAGAATCCCCAAACAATGCACATCCTAATAATCTCAACATGGGTATCTCCTTTCCTGAAGATACTATGTCTCGATCACACACCACATCATTCACAAACATTGATACTACATCATACCATACATAAACATTCATTCCATTCAATTCAAATTCACCCAATTCATATTTAATAAAATAAATAATTACAATATATATCAAAAACAGTCAAACTAGCTTCTCTTACCCAAATTCACAAAACTAGAAATTATAATATTTATTAAAAACATTCAAACTAGCTTCCATTATCTCTATAGAGTAGAGATACTCAAAAACCTTAAAGTCACAGGCAACCTAACTCTGTTCAAGAATCTGATCGGACACTCTTGATCTACTCAACGATAGGAATCTAGGGATGTCCTCTGATTGTAAATCTGATAACCTATGAGATCACAAATCTAGAGAGAAGGAGAAGGTAGGAAACTTTAAAGAGAACTTGTTTGAGAGATGGTAGTTTTCATAATAATGAAACCGTATATCTTCTTAGAGAGAGTTGGTAATGTTTATAAGAATAAAACAGGATATCTTCTTAGAGATAGTTGGTGGTTTTTATTAGAATAAAACAAAATATCTTCTTAGAGGGAGAGAGAGTTGGTGGTTGTTATTTAAATAAAAAGTAAATAACTAACTTTTACTTAAACAACTTTTTTGTTAAAAAAATAGTTGTTATCTTATTTATCTCTAAAACTAGATTTTAAATTAGTTTTTATTCTATAGCTATTTTCTAAGATATTACACTAAGTGTCCCTGCACAAACGTTGAATTAATGTTAGAGCATGTATCATGTTGATTAATTAACATTATTTTAAACTTATGTTCATTTTCTAATATTATTCTAGAAAGATTTTAAAAATAAAATAAATGATTATGAGCAACATGATATAAGTAACACAAGTTACATTCGTTTAAATATCAATTATTGTGACTAAATTAATTGATTATTTATAAGTTATATTTTTTTCAAATGGTAGATGTCACATTTATCTATTTTATTATTTTCTATCCTAAATATTTGCTTAATTACTTTTATTCATTTTACATTAGCAACATACTTCATCTATTTATTTATTAATATTACAAAATAATACTATTATTTTAGGTTATATTTTTATTATTATATTGTTAACTTCCGCATCAAAATAATGTTAGATTTTAGTTAAAAAATAAAGTAATCAATTTATTATACCTTTTAGATTAACCAAAATTTAAAAAGAATTTTAAAAGTGGTTAAATTTTTGGAATAGTTTACAATTTAAAATTATAATAGAAAGTGATAACTTTGTGCAGTTTCAAGGAAGAGTATTAGAAATTAAAATTTATAGATTAAATTTAAAGACTTACCAAAGAGCACAATCGAAAGACAGTAGGAGAGTTGAGACTTCAAGACAGATATTACAATCGAGTTCATTATTTTAAAAATCAGGTTTTATCTTTTTAACCTAGTCTCATTTATATACTTATAAGTTATAATCAGTGTTATATAAATATATATAGATTATTTGTTATTTTATATAAAAATATACAAATTATCAACTAGAAGATATGAATAAGGTTATTCAAATTTTTTAAAAAAAAAAGAGTTGAACTTTTTGTTGAATGACAAAAAAGAGCTATGGATATATTTATAAAAATAAACAAAAAAATGAATTAGAAAAATACAACTGAGTCTTCTTTGAATAAAGGAAATAACAATATAGATATAGGTAAAGACAATAGAGTAGTCAACGAAGATAATAATTATGATTCTCAGAGTGATGATAACAATTATGATTCTCAAACCATGATAACGGGAATGAAATTGCAAGACTAAATAATTCTAATATTAAAAATATATGATCCAGGTCAATGAAGGACATTGACACGAAATTGAGAGACTTATTAGTAGAAAAAAAAATCTATTAGGATAATTGATATAGATTTTCCAAAAGATAAATACTCAAGACACTTGTTTGCATCAATTCATCAATCTAATATTGTTTGAATCTATAAGATGTGATCCCATTTTTTTTCATTAGGTATGCATAGAGACCAAAGGTCTTAAGCGACCGATCCAACAGAACGACTCAAAAGTAGCTTAGAGGATTAGAGCACGTGGGTACGAACCACGGTGTCAGGGGTTTGAATGCTTCCTCGCCCACAATCGGCTAACAAAGGAAACGATTTTGAGGGTAGCAAAATCATGATTGGGCTAGTGGAGCCAAAACTATGGAACTTGTGAGTAGTTTGTAGAAATGGAATGACCTCACTGTTTTATGTTTCATTCAATCAATTTAGTATGCCCTAATCTTTTAATCTCCATTTTTTTATGCTTCCTCACCTCATCCAGGTTTAGAATAGCGAAGCAAGTCAAGTATTATTAGCATAGCACAAAAAAGCAAGCATTCCTTATCATTAATATGTTTGATAGTGGTAATTGCTTCTCCGAGGAAAATTGATATTGATACACTCAAAAAGAGCAAAAGTGAACAAAAACTTAATAGGATTTAATTACTAGTATATTTTCGTATATTTTCATGCATATTTACATTGATTCTGTTATTAAATTGGTTTTAATTTGGATTTTATTGTTTGTTATGATTTATTTTGCTATTTAATTAGTTTTATTGTGCATAGAACAAATTTTGTTGAGAATTAGGTTAAATTTGAAGAAAGAGAAAACAAAAACGCAGAATTAAAGGGAATGAGCAGAAAGAAGGCATAAGTGACTTATCGCGCAAGCTAAGGACGTAGCCAGGGCTAAAACTCACTTAAAGGACTTGTCACGAGGAAGCCTTAATTTGAAGGCGTCAATACTGATGGGACGCAAATCACGAGATAACGGTTGCGCGTTGACCTAAAGAGAGGAACGAAAAGCTATACAAACAAAAAGCTAGGTCAAAAAGAGACTTATCATTGATCACTCGTTGGAGATTACCGAGGAGGGCCGTCTAAAATCAAGATCCCTTCTTTTCCCTTTCTTTTGTATTTCATGGCTACCATGCGTAGCTAAACTTAGTCACTCTTGGGATTGAATGTAAATTCTCAATTCAAATGCACTCTTAACATTGTTTTTATATCATTGAATTCAAGAACCTTTGTTTGAAGTTTTATTCAATTTTGATATATCTTAGATTTCTTCTTGTGACTAGAAAGCACTTTTTGAAATTGGAACCAAACGTTTAACTCATTGCATGTATAAGTTCAAGGATGGATTTTAGTGTAATGACTGTTTATAGCAACAACTCTTAATGCTAATTAATCTATTCTAGTAACTGGGGACAGAGCTAGGTATTCTAATTTAAGAATTTCAATGCTAGAGGAATCAAGTTGAATGATTTTTATTTACACATATTGGTAATTGGACAAGATGATATAAATATATAATTAAGAGTGTATGAGAAGGAGAGTGTTATTATTCAATCCCAAGGCCTTTATTCATATTGATTTCACACACTTTAAATTCAATTGCTTTTCTATTACATTCGTTAATCACTCAACCCCATATCCATCTTTATTACGCATTTCTGCTCATAATGTTGTGATACATATTCAATGCTCAATTATACATTTCGTTCCCTATGGATACAATACTCGACTTATTGTCTATATTACTTGCGTACTCAGTATACTTGCTGAAAGGATGTATCAAGTTTTTAGCATCGTTGCCAGGGAACGGTGAAGAATTGGAAATTGAATTTTGTATTAACTGTGTTGTGAATCACTGATCTTTTTGTGATCGTTAAACTTTTGCTAGTACAATGGTTGATGCGTTTGAGAAATCAGGTGAAAGAAGAACAATTGCTCTTTGATACAGATATCAACAAGACGCTGAGACAACTTAGGCAAGGGAGAAAGCGTAAGCAGAAAAGTTAGGCAGTAGAGAAGAGTTGTGGTGTAATCATGACAGAAGAAATCAATGGCCATGTCAATCAGCCACAAAGAAGAGTACTGGGTGATTATGCTTTACAACAAGCGCCCAGACATTTTTCAAGTATAGATGTTCCGAACACAACTCGAGTTATTGAAATAGAGCAAGCACATTTGATGCTGGTCAGTGCGAACCAATTCACAGGATTGGAGCATGATGACCCTTACACTCATTTATCCACATTTTATGAGTTGACTGCTACAATGGGATTTGAAGACCAAGACAAAGAAGCGGCCTATATGAGGTTATTTCCTTTTTCATTAACAGGAAGGAAAAAGATTGGTTGAAATCACATCCTAATCAAAGCCTTACACGCTGGAGTGATGTGGAGGAAAAAATTTTACAGAGTTTTTTTCCCTCCATCTCGTTTCATCAATGCTAGATTAGAGATTTCAAACTTCAGACAAGGACAGGATGAAGCGTTATGTGCAGCATGGGAGAGATTGAAGGTGTTGCTAAGGTGTCCTAATCACGACTTTGAAGAAATTACACAGTTGAATATTTTCCATAATGGGTTGAGGCCAAATACAAAAATGATTCTAGATGCAGCAGCAGGAGGCACCATGATGGCAGTAGATATGGAACGTGCTACCCAAATCATAGATGCATTGGCTTCAATAGATTATCAAGCACAGTATGATAGGCAAAGCATGCAAAAGAAATGAGTTTTTGAGCTGAACACCATTGATGCAATCTTAGCACAAAATAAAATTATGACATAGCAGATGGAAGCATTAACCCAGCAAATGGCAAAATTGCCACAGCAGTTGCAAGTTGTACAAGCATTATCCCAGCAAAGGAGCAATGCTACCACAGCCTCTGCACCCGCACCCAAAAAAGCCATCATCATGTAGGAAGGAGAACCCATGCACTTACTAACTCAACCCTTTACATTCACTACACCCAATAAAACGTGTTTGGTTTTCAAGCTCACACATAACCATGGCTCCCATCTAGGTCACACTATGCATCTCCACTTCACTCTCACACTTTTGCGTCTAAGTTTAGACCTCTCATGCACCTCCACCAAGCCTTCCAAAACGTCTCCACCATGCCCCTTCACAAAACCACCAAGAAACCAGCATGCCACTACACCATTGAAGCCCCCATCCAACCCTAAAAGGAGCCACCATGCCACTGTACCATAAAAGCCACCCTCACATGGAAAGAGAAGCCTACGACATCTTCACCGCCGTCAGCCATCTTACGACCATGTTTCCCTTAACCTAAGTCGTCAGCCATATTACCACCATGCCTCTCAACACCATTCTCATCCACGCACCGAGCATTCTACATGGTTGCGATCTCCATACCACCTTGCAAACCACCGCTGCCACTTCTCCTAAAAAATGCCCCACGACAAGCTCCATCAAGCCTCCAAAACACCCCCCACCATGCCAAGCTCAAAGAAACCACCACCCAACTTCACCGTCACCTCTCTCCTTCTGCGTCACACCAAAACGCCTCGCGTGCAACCCCTCTTACCACCCAAAGAAACCACCATGCCACTGCACCATTGAAGCCCACAACTCAAACTGGCCTAAAGGGTGATGTAAAGCCCCAACAACCACCTTGTCATGGTCATACTCTCCAACCACCACCTACAGTCGCTGTCGTCGTCGACTCCAAAGGAGAGTCATGCCCTCTCCACTACCAACCCTTGCCATTGCACTACCTCACCTCCACCGTGCCTCCCACACCTTCACCCTCATAGAGGCATCTCACCACCACAGAAACTAGCCATCAAACCTTCCGCGCCACCCTGGCTCGCAGCAGACCTTGCCATTACACCCTCACAACCCAAACGCACCTCCCACGCGACCACCACATTGAACCGTCGTCCTTCCCTCCAACGACGTCGTGTTTTTATCGAGCCACCGTCATCTGGGACGACCCTCATGCGCCACAGCCTCCTCCATTCCAAGCGGCGGCAATAGCTGTTCAAGCATGGTTTTGACCCAACTAGGGTTCTGATTGAGTGAGGGTACTCTCTGCACCCCATACGTTTGGACCTACACCCATAATTTTCTTGGATTCCCAAAGTGCCCCTAACCCTAATTGAGTTTTCAGTGGGTGGAGTCACTTCCTGCACCCCATACATTTGAACCTGAACCCATAATTCTCTTCGATTCCAAAAAATGCGCCCTTAATTCCCTTTTTATAAAAATAAAAGTAAATAAAAAAATTTGGCATTATGTTTTTCTTTACATTATATTTTATTTTCTTCATTTTTTAAAAAATGTTTTATTAAGTAAATTTCAATTAAACTTCCAACTATCCAGAATTTCATTCGAAAGGTTTTGATGTCTCGCTTGGATAATCAAAGGGCCATACACGCCAGGCGATATCCAATACGAGGCTTACCGTTAAAATTCATGAAAATATTTGATTCGTAGGAGAATTGAGCATGCTCGCTCGCACCTAATATACTCCTATCGTTTTCAAAATCAAATTTCTAATTTCTAAATATCAAAATTTTAATATAAAATTCCAAAAATATAATATTCCCAAAAAATACAAAAATATAAATTTTCAAAAGGAATTTTCAAAAAAAAAATATATATATATAAAATTTTCAAAATTAAAAATATCAACAACAATTTTTTACAAAGAACTACATAACCCTGATTTTCAATTCCTTATGGAAAAACGTAGGACCAAGGTCAAACCTTGTCGAGCCCTTTAAAAATAAAAAAATATTTTTATTTGTTTTTTTTCTGCATTTTTGTTTCTTTTGGAAAATAAACATTTTGAAAATCACACTCATTTTACTTGTTTAATTAAAGGCACCGTCTTAGGACGGACCTTGTGAGGGTGTTAATACCTTCCCCACACGTAATCGACTCCCGAACCCGAAATCTGATTTTTGCAAACCTGTCTTATCCTTTTCTCAGTTTTTCCATAGTTTTTCATAAAAACTATGGTGGGGACTCCATTCTCTTGAAATTATTTTATTAATTTATTCGGATCACCGTCCTCGTCGTGATCCCAGTTGCGACAGATGGCGACTCCACTGGGGATAATTGGAGAGTCGGGCCAATTTAATTAAACAAGTAAAAATTATTGTGATGTTTAGAATGCTTATCTTTCTCTGTCCTTGTTGCATGTATGAATGTTTGTATACTCTGCTAGAATAATTGAACCCTAGGTTAGATGATATGTTGTGTATATCTATTTGGGATTTTCTGGTTGTTTTGCAGGTGGGGGTGGGATATGCATAATTCTCCCTTGACACACACACAATTACATATCATGAGTGGGGCCCTATACCCAAGTCTGAGAGAGCTTAGAAATAGAAGGAGGTTGTGTAGCAATATTGACAGGATGTACTTCCTTTCTCAGTTTTTGCAAGAACCCCAACTAGACTTTGTTTGCTTTATTTGCATGCTCATAAGCAAGTTGTTTACCAGCTGCTTTGAGTAATGTGGTAAAGTGAGCCATAGCTCTAGTGACCGTATACCTTTACGGATTAGGAGTTATCCCGTGTGAGAATGCATCTAACATTCTAGATCTTTAAGTGTCATCACGCTAAAGCCTTCGATTAGGGCACAAAAGGGAGATACATGCGTGCCTTTACCGTTCATCGTGTTTCTCAAAAAAAAAATTTCAAACAGTTTTAACAAAATTTTCAGGAAAAAAGTGTTTGTAGAATAAAATGTGAAATTTTTATGTTATAAAAGCATGCGTTGCATTCATGCATATCATAATTGGGAGACGATGTTTCCCTCGTACACTTCCTCACCTTTGCATTTCATGCATTTTGGTTCTTATCAGTTTCAATTGTTTTAGGTGAAAATTTTTAAAGTCGTTTGCATTTTTTTGATAAAATGTAATTTAACATGAAATCTGGAATCGAGAGAATGTCAAACTCAGAGTCACTAAAGAAAAGAACTCATCATAAGGGTGAATGAAAGTAATTTGAACGATCTTAGAGAGTTGGGAAGAAAACTCAAGACAATACAGAGAGGCGCCTTCAGAAAGAAATTTGGAAACCTACTGGGATTACTGGAACTAGAGGTTCAAGTACCTATGCTCACTACTTTAGCACAATATTTTGACCCACCTTTGAGATGTTTTACATTCTCAAACTTCCAGTTGGGGCCTACTATTGAAGAATTCGAGCAGATTCTAGATCTACCCTTGTCAGGAACGGCTCCATACAAGCACGTGGAACAGCATGGTTCTATGCCCATGTTAGCCAGACTTATGAAAATACATCCTGCAGAGCTAGAAAGCATAATTGTAAGCAGAAAAGGGGCGAAAGGTTTTCCTTAGAAGTTTCTGAAAGCCTATCTGCATCAACTAGCTGACAAAAAAGACTGGAAACGTATATGGATGTTATTGCCATCGTAATCTATGGAGTTCTGTTGTTTCCCAGCATCGAGTATTTCATGGACTATGTTGCAGTATATGTGTTTATTGCTAGCAAAACACGATCCGAAAATGCAGTTACAACTATCTTAGCCAATGTTTTTGGGACTATTGATTTGTGTTCCGAGAGGAAGAAGGGGAAAATGTTATGCTACTTTCCCATGCTATATGTATGGCTTACATCTCGTGTTGGAGAGAGAGTTTCTAGTGTCAGTTGTCCATTAGAAAGAACATTACACCATGGCCTTGAAGTTAAAGGATCATAAGACTGGAAACAGTTCTTTACAACTTTGACAGAAGAAAAGATCAGATGGCATCTTTCATGGTAGTAGAGGTCACACCCCATCTATTATTGCAGGAAATACCTTAATGTGCCACTTATTGGCACCAAGTGTTGTATTAACTATAACCCGGTGCTGACTCAGAGGCAATTCAGGTATCCTATCAGAGGGTCGCCAACACCTGCCGCCCTCATCCCTCTGCTGGCGTATTATGAGGATGGCCCAGCTACTAATACTCTGAAACAAGTCAGAGCCTCCTGGGGCCATGTAATTCGTATGGAGAAAGATTCTAGATCGTGGACTTTGGATAGGGAAGAACAAACACGAGACACCAAGCCAGAAGAGGTGAAGTTGTTGAAGAAAGAAATATAAAAACAGAAAGCAAAAACTGCTAAAGTAGCTGAGGATCTTCAAAGTCTATGCATAGATCTAAAAAAGGACTATGAGGAAAGAGTCAAGGCACATGAAGAGTTGATGAGGAAGTAGAGAGCAGAAAGAGATTATACGTTCAGGATTAAGCAAGATTTGGTAGCTGCCAATGCTGAACTAACAAAGAGAGCTCAAGAACAGAACGTGGTTTCATCAGCAGAAAGACAATGGAAGAACCTATATGAGAATATCAAGAAAGAGAAGCAGGAGTCTCTGGAAGAGTTACGCGAATTGCAGATCGTGGTCAATGGCATGGAACAACAAGCAAAGGAGATGATGTAAACCTATGAAGAAAGAGTTAATGATGAGCATTGGCAAAGGACCGAAGTGGAAGGAAAACTTCAGACTGTGATGGCTCAGGCAGAGGGCTTCATGGCTGAGCAGGAGAAAGTCGCAGAGTATTGGAAGAATTACTTTTCTCAACTGGCTTCTCTAGCCAATGGGGCAATTGATGATGTCCTGAGGATGTTGTCTAATGTTGAATCATCTTTGAAGTTCTACAACCCTCCAGAAGATATTACAATTTTCATAGAGCATTGTAAACAACTTGTGGGAGTGATGAATGGTTTTATAGCTCGTGCTAGGGGTTAATTTGTCATTTCTTTTGTTTACCTTTGACATGTATTGGGTTGTATTCTCTTATGAGTCAAACTCTCTATTGAGTCAGACTCTCTATTAACCCAGATTTATGTTAATTTTCATATGCGTATTATGCAAGTTGCACATGACTTTATAATTTCCATCTAGTTTAAATGCATTCCATTGTCTTTGCATGTCTTATTGTCATCTAATTATTTTTTTAATAAAATAAAAATAGAGAAAGATAAAAAGCAATAGCGGTCAGAACACCGCGACACCCATACGAGACACGTGCCAACCAGAGGAACATGGAGAATTTGGGAGCAGCCCAAGAATAAATAAAGACTAAGGTCAGTCAGCCCAAGCACCAGATGGCTCGAATTCTAGAAGTTGTGACAGCTTTAGCATCTCGGATCTCTAAAAGCGAAGAAAGGAGCGCACAAGCAGCTAAAGCGACTTCTGTCGAATTTCCCCCTTTTGGTCTTCCTCCTGGATACACTCCACCAACTCAGGAATATTCTCAGTAGAATCAAATTCCACTTGTCGTCCCAGTCAATATGCCTGTTATGCATACTAATAAGCCAGAACGACTATAAATGTCGTTGAATGATAACATGGTAAGTGGTAATATGATTGGGGCATCTACATCAGAAGGGCCACAAGTGACCGCTACTCCAAAAGTCCTGCAAGTATTGATAGGCGACAGGTTCCAATCAAAAGCCACCACTGTTGGCATTGAAGGAGAAAAAGGAAAAATAGAGTGTTTGGAAGAGAGACTTCGAATTATAGAACGTGGGAGCAGTTATGGATTACGAGAGGCAGCAGAATTATGCTTAGTACCAGATGTAGTCATTCCATCTAAGTTCAAGGTCCCAGAATTCGAGAAATATAAAGGCATCACTTGCCTAAGAGCCATTTAACCATGTACTGTAGGAAAATGTCAGCTCATGCTCATGACGAGAAATTGCTGATACATTTCTTTCAAGATAGTTTGGCAAGGATGGCCTTGAGTTGGTATATGCATCTGGAACCAACACGCATTCATTCTTGGAAAGGCTTGGTGGGTGCGTTCTTAAAGCAATATAAGTACAATATTGATATGGCACCTAATAGGATGCAACTTGATGTGAACCCGATTAGGAATAAACCCCAGAACCCACAACAAAGAGTAGTTGAATGCCCCAATATCCCTAAGTATTCAGATTTAGGATGATCTACTCAGAATGCTTGTCTTGCGGAATAGAAAACGCAGCAAAGACCCTAAAGTAAGGTAAACGCCACAAGGATGATCAACCCTTGATAAGTTGCAAGTCCAAATGAAGAACTCAAGAGAGAAACTCTCACTTCTGAAATTTTCAGATTCAAATTCGTATTTTAAATTCAAAGTTGTTGTTTACATGTGTTTTCTTACTTAAGTAGATCTTTGAACTTCTAAAAGCTAACCTAACTCTTCAACAGCCTAGAAGCCTCCAAATTTAATGCAACAACAACTTTTTGGCACACTTATAGATGACTAATTATTACATCAAATAGGAAAACGAAAAACACAATTTACTAAGCATGACTACTCTAAGCCCAATGGAAAATTAATCAAAATACATCAAAATAAAAAATTTAAAATATGCCCACAAAATAATGGGTGACTCTTCAGATTTTAACCCAAGCCCAAAATAGCCCATTTACACTTAAATTAAATCTGGTTATGCATTTTCTATGGGCCCTTCTCTTCAAATGATTTGCTTTTTAGCCCAAATCTCCTTCATTTAATTCCTTCATCAGCCCATATCAAATTAAGAACGTGATTAGGCTTCAATTCAATCTTAGACTTTGTTTGCACAGTCAAAATGTTTTGAATTAGCCCAATCAATGCCTCCTTCAGTATTTGGGCCCTTGACCTGGTGATTGGTCCGCTTGGAATTTTCAAAGGATCATTTGAATTAATTATTTGTCCAGGTGCTTGAGGTTGGTTAAACTTCAGCTCTTGGTTCTCATCATCCCCTCTCTCCTCAAAAGGATTCGACCTCAAATCTTCGCCTGCATCATAAGGAGATAAATCAGCAACATTAAAAGTATCACTAAGACTATACTTACCTAGGAGGTCAATTTTGTAAGCATTGTCATTTATTCTTTGAATCACTTGAACCCCTAGGACCCAATTTGGATTTTCTTTGTGTTGGAAATCTTTCTTTTCTCATGTGCACCCATACCCAATCTCTTGGTTCAAATGTGACTCGTCTCCTTCCTTTATTGGCATGAGTTGTATATTGTTGATTTTTCTTTTCAATCTGTTGTTTAACTCGCTCATGGATTTCTTTCACCTTCTCAGCTTTCTTCTTACCATCAAGGCTTCCTTGTTCATTGACGGATAATGGTATCAAATCCATAGGAGTTAACGGATTAAAATCATAAACTACTTCAAAAGGAGAACAGTTAGTAGATGAGTGCACAGTTCTGTTATAAGCAAATTCAGCATATGACAAACAATCTTCCCAATTTTTCAAATTCTTTTGAACAATGGTCCTAAGCAATT
>Ga0209700_101123_pt1 | contig 54289 bp, 38 predicted proteins | sample SiratroredBW_FD_187528 | JGI IMG/M metagenome (GOLD analysis project Ga0209700, IMG submission 187528) | Root nodule microbial communities of legume samples collected from California, USA - Siratro red BW (SPAdes) (version 2) | ecosystem: Host-associated > Plants > Roots > Nodule | place: USA...
ATATATATATATATATATATATATATATATATATATATATAACATCTTGTATATATTTATCACGAATTATATTGATATATTGTCGGAATTCTTAATCATAATTTTAATATACAATACAATCACCACATAACATATTTTAAAAGACTTATAAATATTAAACATCAAATACTAACATTTATGTGAATATAACCACTACATAATATTAATATTTTAAGTGGATGATATGAAATTATTTTCTCTCTATTTATTAAAATTACCACATCCTTCTTCGAGAATCTATTATTGTAATAATCACGTCATCATATTTGATAAAAGTAGATATATAAAATTTTCTCCACCATCATGTTATAAAATAATCTCTTTGCTTCTCTATATATTCATTGTATTAACAAAGTCAATAATATGAATGATATGAATGATGGACTTAGTATGGTTGACTTGGTATATCAATGACTTAATAAAACTTGATTAATTCCTATTAAAACTTAATTAATTCCTATCAATGATAAACATTTTTATCCAAAAGAGTAGTTATGTAAAAGTAACCAAAGTAATTAAATACAAAATAATAAATTATCTAATTTTTTATTTACATGCATTTAAGTCTTGTTTATATATTAGTCTCACTCACGAAAATACCTAATGTCACCGACAAACAAAATCACCTACATATTTGTATAAAATAAATATTCAAGATATAAACTACCATTTTAATATTTTAGTACCAAATTAAACATTGGCGCAATTGAACTGCCTATCAACTTCTTCAACCATTTTGAGAGTTGTATTCCCTGCATTTTTTCATAGCTATGACTGCAAACAGTAGGGAAACATTTTTCCACTGTTAATGAATCAAAGCAATACAAACTTTTGGAGTCATCACAATCAGATTCATTGTTTTGCACATAAGCACCAAATAACTCAAGAGACACAAGTGCAACTGATCCAATAGCAAAACTCAGTCAGAAAAGCAATACTGATCTAAATTTCCATACAAGATATGGTTTAGGACACTTTTGAATGAGTTTCTTCAAAAAGACTTAAAAAAAAGTACGACGAAAGAAAATGAAATGGACTTCTTCACAAGTTAAAAATTAAAAACTATAAAATTTAAAAAAAAAAACTTACAAATCAATTTAGACATAAGTTATTTTTAATTTAGGAAAAAACAATTTCAATTATTATTTTTATTTTTCTTTTCCAGAAATTCTTACGGAGAAGTTTCTTGAATCATGTCCTTACTTAAAGGGAGGAGTAAATGATAACGGACACTAAAATAAATAAATTTTTGTTGTATTTTATTGAAATATTATGTGGTAGAATAATTTAATGGAAAGGATTGTACAGTAATTTCATGTTGTTCTTTTCTCAATTGTTATTTTATTTTTCTTTAAAGTAACTTTTGAATTTTTGGAAGTTTTTCCAGAATATACTTTCTGAAATTTATGAAATATATTTTAGAACATATTTTTTAGAACATATTTTTTAGAACAATAACAAAATTTCTTAAATAAAATTTCTAAAATGCATAAAATACATTCTAGAACAAAAATTTTAAAAGAAACTTTCTAATATAATATCTCAGAATGTATTTTTCAAAAATGTGTTCAGAACCCACAAAATGTATTTTGGAAAGAGGTTTCTGGAACATAAATAAAAAAAGTTTTCCAAAACGAGATTTTTTTGTTTTTCAACGTTTCCCTCTCTTTTTCTTCTTCTTCTTCTTCTTCTGTCACACTGATGGTGCAGTAAAGTGGTAGTGGTAACAGTGATGGGTGCAAGTGAGAGAGAAACAGATAGGATAATTTAGTCATTTCATTCTATTGTGGTGGTGCAGGTTAAAAATGGGAAGTGATAGAAGTAATTGCCTGTTCTCTTTCATGTTGTACCCTTTACTGAAGGCCAAGACCATTAAGAATAACGTGAAACCTTTCAAACAAACATTTCACCAATGGCCTCTTATCATATTTCATTTGTATCACAAGATTATGGATATCGTCTGCATTAAAAATTCTCAGAATAACAATATTCAAGACGAGGGTGTGTTACTAAAAACAACTAATCCAAGTACATAGAATTTTATTTCTTTCCATAGCAAATATGTCAGCAAATATGCAACATGATGGAATTTGATGTTCACCTGATACAAAATCTTTTTCTCAGATAAAACAACATACAAAAATTTGGTTTCATGAGGGGGCCTTGGCATGCTTCTTCATCCCCTCGCACCTACGGTTATGCTCTTGTTTCCATTTTCTTATGTTTGATTGATGCCTGAAAATTTCAAGCTCGCTTTTTCCTCGTCAATGCAGGTCTTTTTCCTAGAGCTGAAGCTGATTTGGATGAACATGTGAGCAACCCTCGCAGCAGAGCCAGAGCACCCAAACCCATGAAAGAGGCATACAATGTTAATAGCTTCTCAGATGCCCTATTCGAATTCATCATTTCTGATAATATAGCAACCTGACAATGCAACACACAAACAACCAATGTCTCATTGTTACTTACATCTATGGCTGGAACAAAGACTAATGTTACACCTCCAACTTCAGTGAAACAAATGTCATTGTGATCAAATGATAAGTCACAACTTAGATACAATTTCTTAAGTACTGTAATCAAATGTTATCGTTTCTCAATCTGAATCAGAGTTTCACCTTGTAATAAAAAGTTTGCATTTTGTAGTGTAATTAACACCTAACATCTTGACCATAGTTTCCGATTAAAATCTAAATCTAAGCCATAGAATTGCATGGCCTAAATTTTCCTTTCATTAGATTTAGACAGCAAGCTATATAATCATTTGAACATGATCTAACAGCTGCAAAAACGACAATTTTTTTTGTAAAAGTACAAAGTACTAATAACCAATAAAATCTTCAAATGAAGAGGAAGAATCTAAAAACAGCTAGCAGATCCCAGTGAACAAAATGAATGCGTTGGTTCTAATCGAATGGTTACTAGCAACTACAAAAAGTTAGAGTTTTTCTAGATCCAAAGATTCAAACATCAGAAAAGAGAACAATATCCATTTTCTGTCTCCCCCCAGAAGCCTAATCGTTCATATTAACACAGGATCCATACAAACATGCAATCCTATCAATCAAAATACAAAGACAAAAAAGAGGGACCCATTGAAAAGGTAGGAACTTTTTCCCTGGGAGAAACTTTGAAGAAGTAAAACATGAATCTAAAGGTGATAAAAGGAAAGAAAGAAAGATAATAGAGATACCATGGAGGTAGAGGTAGAGACACCATACATCAAGCAAGTGGTGTTGAACCAAGGCTTGGAAGTGAGAATGGCATAGAGGTTGAGGAGTGCAAGGGGCCATTGGAATAGAAGCTCAAGCCAAACAAGGCCTACAAAAAAGTGTGGCTTTTCAGCCACAAGGTAATCGCCATAGTCATGGGTGTAGTATTCCTTGAGCTGGACAAGAATTTCAGGGAAATAACTGAGAGGAAGACACGTTTGAGCATCAATCAGAGGAGCCGCCACTGCTATCACGAGGAAGAACAGAAACAGAATGGCGTCGACCAGCTTCAACACAACACCCATTTGATGATTCAGCGATTTGAAGCCTTTCCGGGCACAGTATGAAGATTGGAAGATGAAAGAGAAATGGGTTCTTAGGAAAAGAGGGATCTTGGAGCCTGCAAATTTCCCAACACTTTCGTTCCTTGGGTGGGTTCTATTCTATGTATGATCTTCTTTTTTTATTAAAAAAAATATAAATAAAAAATAAAGATCGCAATTCCTTTCCATTTTTAGAAATATTTGTAATTTTCTTAAAATAGCCTGATGGGTTTCTTATTTCTTAAGTAGTTGTTTGAAGTTTCAATGGCACATATGTATAGATTTTCTACTTAGTTATTGAAGTTATAGTTAAATTTTTTAATATAGTGAATTATTTTTAAATAATAGAACTAAAATAAATATCTTATGATGTTAAAAATTGCAATTTTATAAAGAATAAAAGATGCACTAAGAACTATAATTTGTAAAATATTTTTTTATAAGAAACAATATTTGAATGAAAGTCCAACCTTGAGTAAGTTTTTCTCACCCAATATCATTAATGACATTTTGAAAATGACTTATGGTAAAAAAAAATAAAAAATATACAAAATTTATATATCATAGGTTATTCTTCTCCTTGATGTTTGTGATACATAGAGTCACTATAGTAATCAAACCAAACATCATAACTCTTGGTCTCCAGAATCTACACATCGCAACATGAGAAGTAACCCAATACTTTACGATTTCATCTAAACACCTTTCATGAGCAATCAAAATTTATTTTTTCTTATCATTTTCACACTTTTTTATAACATTTCGCCATCATTTTTTTTTCAGCAACGTATTATGTATATCCTTATATGAGAAAAATATTTACATACTTTCATAGCTGGTGTTAGAAACTGAGCCAAAAAAAATCTATTACTACCTATGTTCAACCAAATCCCGTCAAAACATAACTATTTTGGAGTAAACAAATCACCATGATGAATTATAGACAAAACTCTTTGAAAACCCATTATTGTTTGATGCCTATATTTAGTTTTGTCTTATAGCATTATATTTAGTTTATGAGAAACTGTTCACTACCTAATATGTTTCACATCTCATGGATCTACCAGTTCTAACAGCTACATTGGAACCAACCCTTGTTGTTTATAATCTCCTAATATATATCTTCAGAAAGCTTGGTTTGCTTAAATAATTAGTGTTAACAACCTCTACCAAAACACACAAATCTTGAGACATGATTGCTATTGTTTTATGATTTTGCTCTTCTCATTCAGTGAAAATTATTATCTCACCCTTAAAAGTCAACCCGTTCTATAAGTACCATACATGTGTATACCCTGATAACTTTTCTGTTACCTCAGACTTTATACACAATATTGGATTTCCACACCATGAATCTGAAAATTTTGCATTTTGGAAATTTATTTTGTCAGCAAAGCCCCTGCTTCTACTTGAGTCAGTGTTAAAATCTCCTCCGTGTCTACTCTGCCATTTTTAAAAATAATTTTATTTCTTTGATTCCACGTGTTTCAAACCATTGTCTCCTACGTATATATCCAAACTTTGTTTCTTTGTTGTTCAATTCCAATAAACTGAATTGGTAAAAATGATGTTGTGATAAATTTGTGTTGCGTTGTGCTGACACTTACCCACTTAATCCACACAATCTGTGACTTTATGACTAAAACATAAATAGATAACTGCCAAAATTGTTTTCTCATATGGTTTCTTCCAATTGTCATTTCTATATATGTGAAAGGTACTCTTATGATACCACAATGCTATTACTGTGTACATCCACTCTTCCTACCTTACTTTTTGAAGAAAATCACCTTAAGTCCTAAGATAAGTTCAAAGCATCTAAAAATGCATTTAAGACCAAGATTATTTTAGGTACTTGCCTAGCATATGAATAGCATGTTATGAGCATATTGAAACATATTGACTACATCATTGACTTGCCACCCTATCACCTTATAGAGCATGTTTTATAATTGTGTCTTAAAATGTCTCTTAATTTTCCTCAATTACAATCAAGACACGAACGGGGCCAAGGGATCTCCTTAGGCCTCTTGCAAGTTTAAATTCCTATGTTGGACTATTTTTAACAACTGGAATTGTTAATGGTTCTAAACATCTCATCATCCAATTGATCCATTTTTAACAAAATCATAATCTACTCAACAAATAATATAAGAATTCTCAATTAGTTGAATCATAGGTTTTCTTGTGATCAACCTTTATAGTGACAATTTTTTTTTCTTTTTTCTACTTACTTTATCCACCACTTCATCAACTACTAATAAGTCATTCAAGAATCCTCTACCCTCGATGAACACAAACAACTTTTGATCAATGATCTTGTGAATAACTTTTTTAGTCTATTGGCTAGTGTTTTGGTTATTATCTTATACATGCTACCCACCAATAATACTCGTCTAGTCCTTGTAGATTTTGTGACTTTGAGATGATTGTTATAAAATATGAATTTCTTCCCCTTGTCACTTCCCATAAATATGAAAGTTGTGAATTTCATTCAACACTTCTACTTAAAACTTCTTTACGAAACTAAAATTAAAATTGTTTGGCCAAATGTTTTTTCACTTATGCACTCGCATGGCCTCCTTGAATCTTGCTTCTAAAATTCTCCCTATCAGCATCTGATTGTTCTCACAAGATATGGACAAAAATTCTATATTATCTAACCTAATATCAGGTCTGGTATGTTACTCATCCTACCTTTAAGGAATGTTTTTATCTATGCTTTAACTTTTTTTACTCCTTTTACTAGTTACCATTAATCCTTACACCCTTAATCACATTATTTATTCTTCTTCCTTTAATCATTAGGTGAAAGTACTTCGTATTTAAGTCACCTGACGATATTCATTTAACCTTGGACTTTTGTCTCTCCAATGTTTCTTGCCTTAAACTCAAATTTCTTAATTCAACAAATAGTTGTTGTTTTTTTCTTTCTTGCTTCATTTAAATAACTTTCTTCATCCAATGTATTTAAATCACTTATCTTTATAATTACCTTTTGTTTGTTCAAATTTACATTCCCAAAAGACCTCTTTATTTCAAAATTTTAAATCTTACTTCAAACATTTTAGTTTTTCCTTAAGTATAAACATGTTGCTTCCATTTATCTCATAACTATTTCATTTCCTCTTAATTGTATCCTCGAATCTTCTATCGTGTTATCACGCATCCAAAGTTCTAAAAGGTTTAGGACCTCAATCAAACATTATTGTCTTTAATATGATTGCACATTAGTCTAACACTGTTATATCTAACCTACTTTTAGCATAACCAATTGGCTTGTATTATGCATACTTTCTTTCCATCATTGGTAAATCTACTAATTCTATATTTTTTATAAACTCGTTAAAACTGTGACTCTCCTTCCTCCCATTACTCTATTGATTTAATCATTTCCTTTCGTTAAGAGATCTAACTGTGTTGCAATCTCCCAACATACACCACACCTTATTTTTATCATCCCTCCTAATTTTAGTTAGTTCTTCCCACATTTACATCTTTTCATTACGAACACAAGAATAAACATTCACTATCGTTAAAAAGTCATTTCTAAGCACCTCACTTATCCTTTATGACTATAAAATCACTACTTCCTAATCAAACATATGCAAACTAATTTTTGCTTCATGTGCTTATTATTAATGCCTACTTCATTCTCTGATAGATAATGAACTCATTCTATGTTATTATTCCTTCTAATAGAGTAGTATTTTTTTATTGTTAATTATTTCAATTTTTGCTTCTTAAATACAAACCATGTTAGCCCTTTCTTTGTTATCATTTCCTTTATATATGTCACCTTTATTCCATATAATTTAATCATTTTTATTCCGTACCAAAAATTTAAAAAAGTTATGTGAGTATATTTTCTCCAGTCATACTCAACATTGATCATCCTTGCACGACATACAAATTCCTATGGTTAAATCATGTTCCAAATTTCACTTTCTTTGATGATGGTGAAGTATAAATAGAAAAAGAATAATAAACAATGAAGAAAAGAAAAAGATAAACATGATAAAAATAAAGATAGTTTGATCTAAGAGAAATTAAATTAGGAAACTAAAAAAAATGTCATTTTACCTTTTATAGTATATACTCTTTTACATTATTTTCAACTTACTTATTTTTCTAATCTAATTATGCATTTATATTTATAACATAATTCAAACTGTGCAAAATCAACTATGTTAAAAAATATAACTAATTATGTGTAAAAAAAGTGAAAATGCTATATTTATGAATTTTTTTAAAAAGAAACTCTAAATCTTAAATCTTAAATTCTAAATTATTCGAAATTTATTGAATTTTTCGTTTGTGCTTATGAAGGTTTTCATGACAGATTAGGATCTTATGATTTATGGAGATATTCACACTATTTAAGGAACGTTCACACTATTCAAATAGCCGATGAATGTTTGGGTTTTGTTTTTCAAGTTTATAAATTTGAATATTTGTAATGAAGTTCTTTCTTAAATTTTGTTTCTATAGAATATTTAAAAAAATTATATTTTTAATTAGGTTCATGTTATTTATTTTTGTCATTAAGTACTTCTAGAATTTAAAGCAATGGACTTAAGTCAGATCAAATAGAAGTTATTTCTCTTATTAAAGCTATCTTATTTATAATTTTTCTTCTCGTTACAAAAAATCAATAAATCGTATTCGGATATCAGGTAGATAACTTATCGTTATTCAATTAGTCAGAATCCTTAATCTAAAATATTAATTTTTATTTAATAATTTAATATATTACTACCATATTATCGTCAATAGATTATATTCTTTTTGGCGACGAATTCTTCCTATGTCTCCATAACGTCGCTTTACACCTTTATAAAAATTTAAAATTCAAAATCATCCAAATAACTAAAAAAGACATTTTAAAAAAAAAAATTAGATCGAATGAGGTGTCATCTGATTTATATTTAAAAATAAAATATAAATCAGATAACACTTCATTCGATTTATTTTTCTAAAAAAAGAAATTGTGAATCAGATAAGGTACCATTCAGTCTACATTTCAAAATAAAATGTAAACCTGATAGTACCTCATCCAGTTTACTTTAAAAAAATATAAGTTAGATGAGGTGTCCGATTTATATTTCCAAATAAAATGTAAAGCGGATGACACCTCATTCAATTTACAATATCAAAAAAATTTGTAAATCGGATGACTAATGGATGGTCGTATCTGGTATGCAATTTAATAAATCGGATAACACTCATCTGGTTTGCTAAATTGCATACCGGATGGGGCCACCCATTGGCCATCCGGTTTACAAATTTTTGGTATTGTAAACCAGATGGAGAGTCCGGTTCACAAATAGATTTTCATGATTTCACACCGGCGCACGAGAAAGATGTTCATGATGAAGTACAATGCGGTTCTTCCACCTCTACAGTGAAGCACAGTGAATGACGGTCTTGACAATGGCGATAAAGGAGAGGAGAATGCAGAAGGGATCCTTTCACTTTGCTTCTTCTCCTCTCTCCCTTTTTTGTTGTTGGTTGGTCTGGGTGTAGGACAACGTGTTCTGTGGTATTGTTAATAACGGGATGGACGTGATGATGGCATGGGGCTGTGACGGTTGGTTCGCAATAGAGATTGAAGGCGTCGTGGCGGAGGAGGAGATCGCCGGCGAGGGGAGGAAAGAGGTGCGTGGGGGGCATGGTGAGGTGCATGGCAGAAGAGCACGTAACTCTCTTGGGGCGTTGTGGAGGTGTTTGGCAAAGGTGAAGGTGATGAAGGGAGTGAAAGGAGTGGAGGGTATTCTTGCTTTTTACAATTTTAAATTAAAGACATAATAGTATTTTTTAATAAAATATGGAGGTATAGTACGAATATATACGAATATATAAAGGTGGAAGAAGAATTTGTCCTTTTCGACCGACTCTATCTGGATAAATATCTTTTTATTTAAAATTACTTTTTATATTTTTTTATACTAAAAATACTCTCTTTATGTCGAAGACAGAAGTATAATGATATATTAAGATAGATGAAATATAATAATATAGTAGTTATATTATATTTAACATTTTTTATATATTTTCATATAAAAAGTAAAAATAATATACCTAATTTTAAGTCTCTCACAAATTAAAGTATTTTTAATTGATTTCTTATTAAAAAAATGTCATTATATTAATTTTCATTTTTATATTTTCAATTGAGTATCTATAATCTATTTTTATTGTGAAATAAAGTGATGTAAAATATTTCACATCACTTTTATAAAGATAATTAAAGTTTAAAAGATTATTTTTTTTATTGTTCAAGATTATGGTATTATACTTGAGATTGCAAAATTAAATAATTACTTCATCTTAATAGTAAAGACTTAATGAAAAATATAAAGATTTTAAAAACTTAATAGAATCAAACTTTTTAGTAAAAACTTAATTAAAAATACTTAAAATAATGAGAAATTTAAAATTTAATGATGTCATTTTTTTATTTTAAATATAAAACATGTAAGTAACTATGACGCAAGATAATAATCACATTAATCCAATCAAACATCATAAACTCAATTTAAAAAGTATAAAACTTTTAAATATTTAATAGAATAATTTTTTAATAAAAAACTATTTTCAAAATATGTAAATCCATGAGATAATTAATTTTTTTTATCAACAAATTCATTTTATCTCAGTCACTTGATTTTGTCTTTGTTTTTTTAGCTTTATTTATTTTAACCAAATTTAAACTTGCGTTCGAGAAATAAGTGGTAGATTCTTGTATGTTTTTGCTACCTTCTAGCTGTCCCCAACGTTTCTAAAAATATCTCCTAATTACTTTTGCACTGAAGATGCTTGGAATTCAAGCTCTGACTAATAATAGGATAGATCTAATGAAAAATGAAGATACAATAGAGACAAAACTTTGTTTTTTAAAATAGTGTTGCAATTTTATTTTAATTTATTAAAGATAATTTTTTAAAACATTACCTAAGTGGTTGAAATATGATTTCAAAACAAAAGAAGAGTCGTGTTTTAAATACATAATTTTATTTTTTATATATTTTTTAAGAATTTTTAATGAAGAAAAATAGAACATAAAAGCATGACATTTAATTTTTTAAACAGAAGAAGTTGTATTTCTTTATTTTTGTTTTTTTACCGAATCCATACTTACTCGCACCAATTCCCCTTATTTTTAACCCGTAATCTCTTTCATTAATATAGCTAATAATAGCTAATAATATGTTGTACACAATTAAAATGCACAAAGTGATAAGAGTACTAAACTGAACATGTCACAGACAAATGAATCAATTGCAACAATAATTTCAACTAGTTCTTCTATTTGTTTTAAAATGAGCTTCTAAGCACCACTTGTCAATTTTGGTGAAATTTGTAAAACTTTACTCATTTGGATAAAATTAAAATAAAACCACGTTAGTTTCGTAAAAAGAAAAAAAAATATTAGCAAGGTTGTAAGAAGTAAAGTATAAAAAAATGAAAGAGGTATTATTTCATCAAGATGTTTATTATTTTCTTCATTGAAAAAATAGGACACTATATGTACATGAGTAGTAATCTGAAGTTGCTTTCTCCAATTCATGAATAAATTTCCTTCAAAATCTATTCATCACAGTTTGAGTGACAGAAACAAATGAACCATATGAAATGGTTTTATTTATGTAAAAGAACTTTGGATTACCAGAATTCAAAGCAGGTGAGAAAAAAAAAAGGAAACAAAAGAAAATTAGGTACATCTTTGTCTAATTCTCTATGAACTTTTGACAGCAACTCACATGACACCTTCTTAACATCAAGACAAGAGCACCACTGACTAATTTATACACAACAATTAATGCACTAGTTCTCTTCTCTTCTTATGCTACTCAACCTTATAGTCCTCTCCTCTGTTTTCATTTTCCCTGTTTTCCCCTTGCCCTTTATTCTTCTTCTCCTTGTAAAACCTTATTGTTGGTAATGGTGATTGAAGAGTGTTGTTTGTTTCCATGGAAGTTGACATGTGTATAAACCTAACAACTCGATTGCCCCAGTTGGCACGGTTGACTTTTTTGGTCACATAACTTCACAACTCTATCTAATGTACAGTTTAGAAGTCAATGATGGGCTCTCCAACATTCAAATTCCTTTCCACTGACCATGGCAGGTCAAAAAGTTTAGCAGTGATGAACTTGAAGATCTTGTTCACGTTGATGTTGTAGGTTGAACTGGAAAAGAACAAGGCTGCATTCAGGGCCTTTGCATATGTTCTTGCCTGTTCAATGTCACAGCATCACAAACATCAAATCTTATCTTCAAAACAAGACAATTTTTTGCTATTTTGGAAAGGCTTACTTAGCATTCCAACATGTCTTGCTTAACATGCTTGTAAATAAATAGGTATGGGAGCATGGTTGGTCTTGTCTGCCCAAGACTCAATAAATGAATCATCAAACATGCATGTAACATGGGGTCTATGATAAATTAACTTGACTATGCTTTATGCAGGTGACTCTTCTTGGATTTGTATAATTAACATTATCTTTAACAAGCATGTACCCTATTGAAAAACTAATAGTGTCTGCAAAGTAAAGTGCTAGGAACAAGGAGTCTTTTTAGATGCTGTCTGCAGTGATTCCATCAATCTCTTTTTTTGAGTCCACGTTGCAATTGAAAACAACAATCATCAAAACTCTCAATTTTATAATGATGTTTGTGTCACAAAAAACTACATAACACATTGTCACTGTGTTCAAAACTCAACCAATCTGTAAAATTTTAAACTTACAGGATAAAGAGTTACCAAAAACAAACTTGAGTGCTAGAATTCATAAAATAATAGCTAAGGGTCAAATATATAATTAAATTTCTTATTCAACATAAAAATTTCTTAAAACTGTTTTAATTCAAAATAAACTATGAATCTAAAATCCGTTTTTAAAGTTTGCTTCAAACATATGAATATTTACATCAAACCACATTATTATGCATATTAACATAATTTTTTATGATTCATGAACTGAATCCTGTATGAAAAACTTCTTCAGATCTGGAGGTTCTGTTTTACTAGATCTAAGAACCTGCAGAGATCATACTTAAACTGCATTTTTATTGATCACCATTGGAACCCTTACCTCATTAGCAATGGTCCATTGCATATCAATAGGGAGCTGGATAAAATCATCAAACTTGGTTCCTATCAACACTGGTATTGCTGTCTACAAAAGGCAAGGATAAAGCACTATAAAATCCCACTCCTGTATCCACATGCATAGAATTTTATGCTTATTGGGCCAAAAGAAAAAAATATATACCTGATTCCATTTCCTGGCTTCTTTGTACCATCCAAGGACACTGAAATCATTCACCCCAAAAAAATGGTGAAATTTCATCTGATATTAGCAATCTGAAAAGGCTTTAGCCAGAATTAATTCAAAACAACATAACAAAGAAGGTACCTGTTTAATGTGCATCGACTTGTTAAATCAAACATAATCAAAATCGCCACAGAATCCAAACAAGCCATCGGAATTTGATCTTCTGTTCTTCCATCACCTACATGGAAAACAACCAAATATTAAAATACAAATAATTAACCATCATTGATCTTTCTTTTTTGCCATATCCATAACCATAAGTGATCCCAAATTCATCAAAAACAACATGTGCTCTTCTCTTTCTCTTTCCCTCTCTCTCTATATATATACGTGTGTATGTATATATATACCTTGTACTTCCCAGATACAGTAAGAGATACGAGCCCCTTTAACGACCAATGTTTTGTCCATCTGATTTAACCCTTCCATCGGGCTACCGTGTTTCTCCTTTTCATCCCCAACATATTTCACCTGAAAACCAAATTCAAACAAAAAGAAAATACTAACAATAAATAAAAACAATTTTTTTGACTCAACCCATTTCATGTTAAACCCAATAGAACCAAAATATATAAAAGTATCCATGTTGGCTCAATTACTATATACGCTAAAAAGAATTCACAAACACCAACCAAAAAGCTGGTTTTTCCAATTTGGCAATCTCCCAACAAGCTGATCTTCAAGGACACCAAATCAGAATCCAAGTCATGGGTTTGAAACAGCGCCGGCGGCGCCACATCCATCTCTTCACGACCAATCTGGCCGGAGGATCCCAGCGGCGGCGGCGGAGAGGGCAATGCTGGCGTCAGCATGCTGTAGGTGTTGTTCGTCTTCCTCCCGGAGCAGAGCAGGATGCGGTGGAGGACGCGGAGGATGCACCGCCGGAGCAGGGAAACGCGGTGGTGAAAGCGTCGCCTTATGGTGGTGGAGCTGTTGATTCTCCGGCCAGACTGGGACATGTTTTATTTTGATCTTCCTCTTCTTCTTGTTCTCTTTTGTTTTTTGTTGTAATTTTGGAGGAAATAAGGAAAATTTGAGAAAGTGTTTTGTGTCGTGTTTGGAATGGAATGTTGATGACGACGACGAACCACGATGGATGGCGTCAAGTGCAATCACCGAGCCTCTCAGCCATGAAAATGAAAAGTGAGGTTCTGTGTTCTCTCATATTTTTGAATGCTGAGGGTATTTTCGGCTTTTCGCCCTCACCTCTCCCTATGTTCTTGATTTTGTGAAGGGTTTTCACTTTTTCAGTTACATCTTTCAACGACTTTTGTGCTATCAGCAACACTACTTTAACGCCACGGTTGACCGTTAAAATATGAACACTGTCCTTTAATTCCACAATTTTAAATGTGGCTACAGTTTTCCCATAAGACACCAAAATACTAAATACTATATTTTTATTTATTGTTATTATTTGTTATTTATACATGTATAATATCACTACTTTTTTCTATTAATATGTCTAATGTTTGTCTGAAATTTTTGAAAGGATTACTAAAAAGTTATTATTATATATAACAATTTGTATCGAATAACAATATAAAAATATATATTAATAGTACATGATTTGTTTATTAATACAACAATTAAAGATAGAAAATATAATAGATGGTTTTGATTTTAGCTGCAGATTTTTTTTCAGCTCATATAATAACGTGTTAGAGTTAAAACCTACGACTTCATATTTATACTATTCAAACTTTTCATCGTTAAATCGATTTTAATGCAACAATTAAGAAGAGGAAATAGAATGAACAATTATAATTTCAGATTAGAGAAATGATTCTGGTTACTTTATTCTCTAAAAATGTCATGAACCAAAAGATAAATGTGTAATTGAATAATTTTCTTTTCCTAAAAAAAGACGTTAATAAATTGAAGACTATTTTTGCCTTAGCCTTGTTTAAATTTTTGTTAGTATTAACATCATCAACAAATAGTAATGTTATTCGAGTAACTAAGGGTATTGATTAGAGAATAGTGAGGGTCCTACAAAAATCTTCTGCCTTTTGTGTATGTTTCAAGTTTGGTGAGAAAAAAAGAGGCTTTTGAGAAACAAGACAACATTATCGACCACGTGTTGCTCTGGAAAACATGTGTTCAATGGTCCCATTTGATGAATGTGTACCTCACCAGCGACAAACCCATGTAGTGAAATCACCAAATCATTCAATGCGGTTTTGGAGATTTCATACTCGGAGATTCGTGATATGAGAATCATGTTGACAGCCAAAACAAAAAAAACTTGTTTATTTTTCATATGAAACCAAAATCTTGGATAAGAAGGATGAATGGCCTTTAAGAATACTTGTAGTGATTGCATAAGATCATACGAAAGCTTGAATTTTCATTTTTCAAGACAATTTTTCACTAATAAAGGGTCTGTATAAACCATTTTCCCAGTAAAAATATCAACAACTTACAAAGAGGACCACCAAAAGCTTGAAAAATGAAAGCATATTCAATGATGAGAATTGCGGTTAGGGTGTTCCTTTTCTTCACAAGCTTTTTCTAAACAAAGGTACTAAAGCATGATTTTTGTTCTTTTTTAAATAATGTTGTGGTGACAATTTTGCTGTCACAACTCCCTAACTAGGAAGGAAGGAATTTACCTTCACTGGTGTAGACTAATTTGTGCCAACACTATTCACTAATGTAGCAAAAAAGGAGAAAAACAAAATGATAAACCAACCAAAATGAGAGAGGGTTGGTTAACTAGATGGCTGATGAAACAGAATGATCATCCAAGCTTTGGCTGTGTCTCCTTTTCTTGTTTTCTCTGAGTATCTCTTTGACTTCTGCTTCCCTTTTATCTACAAATACCATCAACTTCTAGAGGCTAGGAGTTCTGCCTGGACGTCTAGACCTCCTGACTGGTTGAATTTCCTCATCAGTTTTCTCAGACTCTGGTGTGAATTTGTTATATTGACAGAAGATTCTAGCAAAGAAAATAATCAGGGCAATGAGACATGCAATGCCACATATAAGAAAGAGGCCCCAGAAGCTTGTCAGAGCTAGTTTGTTTGAATCAACTTCAACGGTTGAACACTCCTTTTTGTTAAGCCATTTGTCATGAATCCTTTGCAGGTCACCACTCTCAGAGAGTTGAAGAATGGCAGTTGACAAGTCAACAGCAAGGGGAGAGTCCCTCTGGAATGCCTGTTGTCAGGGAAACAACAAGTCAACCATGATTGGAAAATCAAAGATATAGACACAACAAGCACAATGACAGTAAAAGAATATTCATGTGTGAATTTTTTATATTCATGTGTTCATTTATGTAACATTTAACTCAAGATGTTTTCTTCTAGAAGAAAATGAAATACTTAATGGCATATGATGTGGTTGATTTCTATTTTCAGAAAAAGGTTGCTCAGATTGCTAGATAGATAGTGAGTGGAGGGTGGTACAAGGTCCAGAGAATAGTGTGGAACTGAGAGGATGAACATAATGAAAACAGAAGAACAAGACGAGCAAACATCTCAGCTGTTTCTATGTTTTAGAGCACTAGTCTATTTTCAAAACTTAAATAGATTTTGGATGAGCATTTCATTACTGAATAATGTAAATTGTTTTAGAAAATTGTTACTAAAACCAAAAAGAGACAAGAAAATCAAACACATATCTACTTGTACTCTAGTTTAGTGTCCTTTCAAGTAAGATGAAACCATTTTTAATATTGAACAACATTGTATTCTTAAGGCTATTGAGATTAGTCATCAATCCAAACAAAAACAATGTATAGTAGATTTAAATAATGGATGAACATATGGAATCCTTAACAACAGACATGCAAATAGAGATACTCACAAATCCCCAGCCACTTTTAGTGAACTCCTGGCCAACAGTTCTGAACTTACAGTGACTGCTGGACATCAAGACCTCAATGTAAGGAAGCTCGTCCACTACTGCCACAACCCCTCCAGCTTGAGGACCTCGCTGAAGGGCATCAATATAATCCTCCATGTTTTTCAATGTTACTATTCTAGATTCAGCTATATTGAGATCATCTACAAGATACTTCCGTGCAAATGAACCCTCTTGAATTCCAATCGGTTGAGGGCTTGAGATCAGGCTGTCAATTCCTTCAATTTGAGATGACAGTTGCTGCACAGTGAGGATAGAGGTCAAGCTAGCTGTGTAGCTTGAATTTATGATCAACACCACAAAGAGCCATATGATTAGCACCAATCGTCCAAGTCCACTCACAGTGTTCTCCCCTGAGTCAAGTCAACGAATTTCATCATGCACAATACAAAAGAAGGACAGTTTCAGGTAAAAATTCAAGAGGGTGTGAAAGAGAATCTTCAGGATACGTACTGTGAGAGAAAAACATTGTTGAGAAACTAAACCTGCAAAAAAGGAATTCATTTTAATAAAAGTATTTTACTGGATGTTAAAGTAATGCAATTACCTCTTATCTAAATACTACACTACAATGCTATGATGCACGGATACTGTCGTAGATACTGATACAGATATGACACGACCCAGACGCAATTATGTCGTATCCATAGATACATCACATATACGGATCTATATATTATCACTATGAATTATATAAATTAATAATTAAGATTTATATATTAAAAAATCATTTATAAATAAGATTAGCTAAATATAATAAAAAATGAATCTGATCCATTTATCTAAAATTCAAAAAGTCAAAAAAATATATATAGTCTAAATATTTTTTTTCTTATTTTAGAAAATTATTATATTAATTACTTTTAAAATTATATTAAAATTAGGTTAGAATTGTCAAATATTTAAAAAGTTGTTTTTTTAATTGGACATTCACCAACACTTGTTGTACCCGTGTTAGTGTCCAAATTATGCATCAGACACAGGACACACGCGGCTTAAAATAAAGTGTCCAAGGTTGATACAGCAAGGGATGCAATGTGATACACCCTTGCAATATACAGGTTCATCACAAAGGGGCTTTTAAGATCCACGAAAAGATTCAGAAATAGGCTTTCAAATGGGCAGAGAATACGAACCAAAACACTGTTATAAGTTGTTTCCTCGGTGAACCCCGGAACTCAGGATTGAGCCGGTGCTCAAGAATCCATACAACACTTCCAACAAAAAGAAAGAAAGCACCAGTGACACACCACATTTGAGTAGTGAATGGCTCAAGGAAAGACCAAGGGCTTGACTTCTGCTCCTCAAAAGGAACAACAACAACAAGCCCTGATGGCATGAAAGGTTGAGTAAAATCCACAATCCTTGTCCTATTTGTGACAATTGTAAGATCTCCAACAACTGCATCAAAGTTCTGAACAAGGAAAGCACCAAATTAGCAAAGCTTGAAAACCATATAAAGGAAAGAATCAGCTTTCCACATCATTGTTACATGCAGTCCTTTTTAGGCCATATGTACATTATCAATGGTAACATAAGATTCAGAAACTCACGTTTTGTGCAACTTGTTCCGCAAGCTCGTCGTAGCTAGGATTCCTTTCACCATTTCCAAATAACATGTATTTTCGTGGGACAGGATAAGGCAACAACTTTATGGCTGCTTCAAAGACATCAATGCAATAGCCTTGTACCCCTGGCGGGTTCTTGTCCTTAGAAACAAAGTCCTTGTAGCTTACTCGGTTAGGAACTGCTATCCTAAGTGGCTGTCCATTGTTGGGAAATACCCACCCTCTTGGTGTAGTTGTAACCTCTCCAGGCCATATAACACTATACAGTTGTTGATTTCTCAGCAAAGATGTGTTTGAAGGTTTTTTCAGATATAAAGTTTCAGGAGCTATAACTGACAAACCAGAATGATTAGACCAATAACCAATTCTACGGAATCCATTACCACCAATATTGAGAATTTCATATGCTGGATGAACTAAATTCTTGTCCATGTCAAACTCAACTTGACCACTCACACCAGTGAAGTTCATTCCCAAAACTGTCTGCAGAAACTGTGGACCACCATCAAAGGTACGAAGTGAAGCTAAATGCAACATGCTTCCATTTGAGTCTTGCAACTTAGGGTCACTAGAAAAAGATATATTCCCACCTTCATTGAGATAAGCATCAAGAGCACGAGCTGCTAACCAAACAGAATCATAAGCATAAAATGCATAAGAATTGAAGCTCACAGTCTCTTTGACTCTTTGGCTTTTCAACCTGGAGAGAAGATTCTTCTTGAGATCAGTATCAGGAATGTGGTGACGAAAAGCCACGATTCCTTGTAAGAGATCCATTGTGGCAGGGTCAGGTGACTCTGAGGAATCCAGCACTGAAGGAAGCCAATCTGTTGCTATCCAAACATAGCCACTGCCCATCATTCCCAGCTTCTTGGCAATAGAGAAAATTGGCAAGCCAGTATCAGGATTCACATGCAGAACATAGACCCGCGATTCCATCAAGTTCACTTCGTTTAACAAGTCACTGATATCACTTTCTGAGGCCCCGGGAGAAAAAGCAGCCTTGTAAGAGATCTTGGCACGTTTCTTTGACAGTGCATCACCCAATACAGAAATTCCATTCCTTCCATTGTCATCATCTACAAAGATGGCAATTACCTCCCTCCATCTGTGATAATTAATAAAGGCTGAAACTGCATACATCTGAAAATAGTCGTTCTGAGTTGTGCGGATAAAATAGGGGTATTGTAGAGAAGATAGAGTTGGATCGGTTGCCCCAAAGGACAGAAGAGGCACATGGAGTTCATTAACAACATGAGAGATTACATGAGCTATTCCAGATGACAGTGGACCAACAACAGCAACCACATCATTCTCCATCAACTGCAGAGCTACATGATCAACAAGATTAATCAAGCCTGTACCAGGGAGATTAAATAAGAATGATCTACACAAAGAATTTATTCTACTTCCAACCCAAAATAGGTATTGGATTTGTGAGTCTTTTTTTTATATGTTACTAAATTTTCTTATTTCTACTCAATGCAGGAATAGACCCACACTTGGATACCTAACTATTATGAATTATGTCAAAATTAATCAAACATAATGTTTTTGGTCCGTTAAGGATTTTCTAGTAGCAGATAGTCATGAAACATGTGAACAAGATTGATATACAAAATTCAAAGAGAGATAATTCTGCAATAAACAATGGATAAAAAGGAAGACCACGCGAGATAAGAGGGAATCTTATAACTATTTAACTATATATGCGTGGTCAAGATTAGATTTAAATAAAGCTAAACTTTACCAACCACTTAGAATAGAATGGTAAAATTAGCTCATCTCACATTACAGTAAATCTTTTGACCATTTGAACATACATAAATTGTTGAGGTTAAATTTAAGCAAAACCAATCGGTGAAAGAGATAGCGTTGGCAAATACCTTCCATTGTTCCAAGAAACGCACTGCAATTTGTACTGTGCAAAATGACTTGCAGGTCAATGCCAGGGAGAATGCTCGTGCTGGAATTAACATCTTTAACAGCAGCCAAAATTGCAGGTAAAGCAGATCTTCCAATGACAGAATCCACAGGGAAGAGGGCTCCAAATTTCACAACCTTCGGTCTTGAAGAAACAATGGAATTCACAGTGGTAGGTGAAGAAGGTTCTTTCCTCCCCACCACTTCCAAGGGAATCCACGAGCACAAAACCAAGAGGAACAGTGTTCTCCCCATAACCATGCTTCCAAGAGAACCTTCCTTCGTCAGCAACTTTCAGCTTCAGTTCTTCAGTTTATTTATACCACCATTCTGCTCAGAGAACTAAGCACAAGTCATGTGCCAAAACCATTTCAGGAACAGCACAAAAAATAAACATAAGTAAGCATCATCGTAGTTGGAACAACAAGGAATAACAACTCATGCTCCAAGAACCCAAAGATTCTATCCATGTTTTGGGTGGCTGAGCCTATAAGACTAGGATTCCGCACTCAACAAGAAAATTTTTCCATGTCCATACTTTTGGAGATTCTAAATATGCATGAATGAACCACAAATCACAATAGTCCAATGATGCCCAGAAATTCCAAAAGATAAGCCACTGAAACCATAAAATAAAGATTGGTGCTTTGGAGAAGTTAAACCCACATGTTTAATTTATTAATTAATAAACGATAATAATAATAATAATAATAATAATATAAAACAAACCAATATAATATGAGTCACAAACCTAGAACACACGTTATGAAGAAGAGAATATCTGAGGTTACCTCAAAACCAGACTTGCAGAGATAAAAAAGCTTACCACAGTGCTGTTCTGAAACATTGGAACATAACCTGCTGAAGAGGAAAGTTACTGTATCTTAGATTCCAGAAAAGATTTCAAGCATATTCATTACAAATGCCGTGGTGCTTAAAGACATTTTCCACTTTGCACTATGGAATCAACGTGTTCATTTATTTTTCAGTTCTTGTAATTAATGAAAAAAAATTATATATGAGACAATTTTTCTGAAGAATTTAGATTTGCATAATAGCATGAAAATTACATTGTCTCTCCTTTTTGGTAGATATTTTGAATCCACAATTCCTACCAACCAAAGGTGATGGGACATGTCCATACTAGTCATTGCTTATTGGTTAATAAGGAAAAATGAAAATCTTCCTCACATGTAAACCATATTAAAAGTTTTAAAAAGTAATATTTAGAATAATCAAAAGGGTTTAACAAAATATAATAATGTAGCTGTGAATGCAGACAAAGCAAAGGCCATAGATATCTTGGGAGGAAGACTGGTTTGGTTGTGACTTTTGTAAGTCATTCTCGATTGTTGTTGCAACTTGCATGCTGAAATTTAATCATCCAAGAAAAATAAAATAAAAGGGTTGATGGAAATATAATTAAAAAGATCTTTTATTAAATATTTCACTGTTACAAATCATGTGCCCCAGAACAAATTAATCTGGCAACTATTTAATTGCAATTAATCTGAGCATAACATTTATTCTCATGCATTGATAGAATAATTTGTTTATAAGATATATCCGTTTCCTAATTTCTTAATGGCATCTGATAATGGCAGTTTAGACTTTAAAACTATCTTAATGCCATGCAAGAAAGTGAGTTGAGAACGTGGAAAAATACTGCGGCGATACATTGTATGGTTAACACGTTAATTAATACTTTAAACGTTCAAAACTATTAATAAAATAAATATAATTTATGATAGATATTTATTATAATGCCATTATTAGCTATTAAACTTTGGTCTCGTTGTAGTTATCTCTTAGTTATTTAATTAACTGTTACCTTAGCATAATCTTTTTTAATGCGTTTAGTTATCTCCACCGACAGCAGTCATAAATCATTTTCGGAGGAAAGAGTTTTTTTTTTTTTTTTCATAAATTTGTTGTTCATTTAACTATTTTTTTCTCTTAATTCCTTAATCGTTACTCAAATTTCTTTATAAACTTATAATAGGTTAACGGATCAATCTTGATTCAACATATGGGATAAAAAATCAAAGATAAAAATTCGCAATTAAAAAAGAGAAAGAGTAAAGGCTGAAAATGAAAACTCTGAATCGAATTGGAACGTGAAAGCTTTGAGAGGTAGTTATACATGAATAAAGTTTTTTTGTTCTTTTTAGAGGGAAAGTTACGAACTAAAGTTGGAATGGGGACATGAAAGAGATTTATGTGAAATGCATTAAAAAAGTGGGGAACCAGAAACTCCGAAAAAGAGAAACAAATTAAATACGAAAAAGGGTTTATATGCTTTTTTTCTTTTTCGCAGTTCTCATTCTCTTTATTTGTTTTTCTTTTGCATATTGTGTCAATTTGTTTGAATTGTGATTTATGAAGATTTAAATATATTTTGACCATGCATTTAACTTTTACTGTATTTCTTTATCTCTTTAAAGACAAACCATAACTATATTACAAAGAAAAGTTTGTATATTAATTTTGTTATTAATTTTTTGGCCTATGGAGTTTCATATATGGGTGAATAAATTATCCGTACTGACAAAATTTAAGGGACACGTGATGGGTTCTGTTTTATTTTTCTCTCTCCTTACTATTAAGTCAAAGCCTTATCCTAATTGGCCAATATTATCCTTTTATTGATTCATTTTGTTTTTTTATCTTCACTCCCTCTATTTCCTGCTTATCAAATAGAGCATAAAAAGTTTTAAATTTTGATCTGATTTCTCTTTGTAAACGTGAAAATGTGGTAAAAAGAAAGAAAAAAAAAACTAGTTAAGAATGGGAAAAAAATAGTAGTTAAGAATAGTTTACAAGATGTGAAAAGTGAAAAAAAAAATAATTTAAAATGTGAAAAGTGAAAAAAAAATAATTTAAAATGTGAAAAAGGATGACAATAATATATAATTTCATGTAAAATATTTGATTATAATATATTTAAATAAATAATAAGTAAAATAAAATGATATTATAATAAAAAAATTCTTATTTTTTCATCAAATTATTTTTATTCTATTTCTTATATTTTTATTTTTATTTTTTTCTCAATATTTTTCCTCCTTACCAAACATAACATTAGATTCACTTGCAGCATAAATTCATGTCCAAGATATAGTTAAAGCAATTACCTTTAAGTACTTATTTATAAGGTTTAAATTTAAAATAATATTTATTTTTTTTAAAACACAATCTATTATATTCATTTCATTAATTATATTTGTATTAAAACATTCTTAATTGGAGGGATAGAAATTATTCTGATAGAAAATTAAAAATAAATATCACTGACAAGAATGACAGTTGAAGTTACGACATGGAGACCCTCTATTCTATTGTGGTGTTCTCATCTTTCAAAATTATAACTTCACCTTTCTCTAAATGTGGCATTTGGGCTTCCCTTTCAGTTGAGCAACATATTTTGCATATTTTGCAGGCTAAGATTTCTCTTCTCAAAATTGGTACTAGAGGAAGGTAATCTACTTTACTCTTTCCTTCAAAATAATACTTTCAATTATGAACATTTAATTTAATGTTATTTGGTTGTTTACAATCTACAAGAATAAAGAAACGGATTTTAATATATGAAGTATAAGATAGTTTGTTTTTCTAGACCAAGATAGATTCTAATTTCTTCCAGCATCATTGTTTATTGTTGATTCTCATTTTCAGGTGATATTAGAAAGTCAGAAGTAAGAGCAAATATAGGTTGTTATAATACTTTTCGTTATTCCTTAGTTGTTTTTATAGAAATTGGTTTATTTTAAAGAACATATATAAACAATATTGCATACATACTGCATACTATTTGTTGATATTTTCTTTTGATTTTAGATACAGATCGTATCATAAAATTCTTCTAAGAAGAGAATGGTAGATGGTCCAAAAGTTTCAATAAAATATGAATTTCAATGGGTGGGTTCCTCTCATCATATCTCGGGTCAAATTTGTGACTAGTTTTGTTTGTTATTGTAGGAACAGCTGGCTCCAAAAGGGAGATTGAATGGAGCCTGAACTCAATTCGTTATAAATAAAAACCACTATAAGCACAAATAAAGCAGTTTTATACTGGTTCATCCTAATCTCTTGGGCAACGTCCAGTTCTCCCTTGAACAAACCGTTCAAGAGGTTCTACTATTCAGCAAATAGTTACAACGAGTACACAAACCTCTCCAGATTACAACGAGTACACAAACCTCTCTAGGTTATCAAGAGTACACAAACATCTCTAGGTTATACCAGTCTCAATCTCCCCCTGAGATCAAGACCACTCAAGATTGAAATAAACACTCTCAAAAGAGAGAACAATGAAAACTCACAAGGGTTTACTTCACAATGGTGAAGAATTACACAATGGTTTCACACAATCCAAAACTCTAGATGCTCTCAATAGCAGATTGACAATAGACACTCAGTATATTTTCTTCAAATGTATTGTATGATGTTTTTCTCTTTTCGCCTCTCCTTGTTGTGTCTTGAAATTTCTCTTCTATATGTAGTTTTTTAGAAACTAGCCGTTCGGATGCTTGAACAGAGCAATCTTGACTTTCTGATGTATGGAGCTCAAACTGGAAATGTTTCTCTAATTTTCATACTGCATATTAAGTCTGTATCGAAAATAATTTAAAATAACATAGAGAAATTATATTTGGGATACTCATCAATAATTTGAATAATTTCTATTATGAACAGATTTGAACATTAATGCACATCATGATATAAAATCAATTAATCACATCTAAATACTCCATAATATTTTGAATAATTTCTATTATGAACAAATTTGAACATTAAAGCACAATATGATATAAAATCAATTAATCACATTTAAATACTCTATAATAATTTGAATAATTTCTATTATCAACAAATTTGAACGCACATAATGCTATAAAATCAATTTAAATCAAATCAATAACATAAAAGTAAATAATAGAAACTTATCTCATGGATCATGTCTCTGCTGCGCTGCTTTAATAATAATAATGTTAACTGCACAATATATATAAGTCATCAAATATAAATGTATACTTAATTTTGTTATCATTAAAACTTTATCAAATTATTTGATCCTCTAAAGGGACTTTGGACCGTCTAATGTTCAACAGTTATGGACATATATATTGGGCATTGAACTATTGAGTCTTGTTTAATTTCTTTGGTTGCTTTGAATCTTGTGCAGTGTGAAAATACTATTTTAGCTAAGAGGTTTTAGTAATATCTATAACATATAGCCTAACATCTTCACGTAGATATGCACAATTCAATTGAGTCTATGAAAAAAAAGGTATTTCATTGACTGTTTTGGTCGTCGTCATCTATCAAACACTAGTATAACATTCTAATTTGTAATCAATGTAATGCTTAGAAACTCACACAGTTAGGAAGAAAACGTAAGCACTGATCATGTTTGTTTTCTCACTTGCAACTTAAAAGGCTTATAAATTGCAGTTTTCCATTTATGTAATGAGCTTCCAACTATCAAAAACTAAATGCAACCTTTGTTTGCCCACATTGTTTCTAGACATGACATTTTTTTATTTTTTTTCTCTACAATGAATGATTGTCTTACACGAAGTCGTGTGAGCCGAGACAATTTTTTGAAGTTTTTTTTTTTGCCTCACAGTTACACTTCATTATGATTTATGCATTTTTTCTCGCAGTACGAAATGTTTATGCAAATATTGGTTTGCCAGCCTAGTACGGGAACATACAACCTTCAAAAATTACATTGCATGCAGCAAAATTGTTCGTACCATCACGCTATGGTCGAATGGACTCGTAAGGACGAACTGAAATACCCCATCATAGCACTCTAAGGTCCCGCGGGGAACTATTGAAGCTTCCAGACGTCATGCATGGAGGGAACAATATCTTACAATTTTTTAATACAATAGGATTAAACACACTAAAGATAGAAACAAAATATATTCTAAACAATAATTAAACACCCATGAAATAAAGATCCTAGAAAATCAAATAAATAAAGATTTTACACGAAAGGCTTAACAAAATATTACAACAGAAATTAAAGAATGCGGATTTTTTTTTTGTAATTTTTGAACATGAACTGAGAGACCACTGCACATATTTTTTTAGGATCTAAGTAGAGGAAGTCACGAACTGGACAGAGCACTTCAAAAATATAATAGAATAAGAGGAAATTTTTCATATATTTCATGGTTGTTAATTATTGTTCAGAATATAATTTCTTTTTCTATTTTTAATGTATTCAATCCTATTATATTGGACAATTGTAAGGTACTGTTCCCTCCATACATGATGTCATTTTGCTACATGCAATGTAATTTTTGAAAGTTGTTTGTTCCCGTACTAAGCTGGCAAAGCAATATGAAATAATATTGCATGAATATTTCGTACTGTGAGAAAAAAATGCATAAATCATAATGAAGTATATCTGTGAGGGTTTTTTGTTTTAAAAAAAAAAGTTAATGTAGAAGTTGTGCTTCCTAGCACAACTTCTGATAGTCCAAAAAAAAACTTCAAAAAATTGTCTCCGCACACATGACTTTGTATGAGACAAAAAAAGAAGTGTTGCATACTGAAGTCGTGCTACCAAACACGACTTCTGATAGTCCAAAAAAAATTCCAAAAAATTGTCTTCGCACATATGACTTTGTATGAAACAAAAAAAAAAAGTATTGTATATTGAAGTCGTGCTACCAAGCACGACTTCTTCATCCTAAAACGTGCTCCCAGGCACGACTTACTCAATTGTGTAATTTTTTTAAATCTACCCATATCTGTAATTTGCAGATAAATCTACATCACTTTTGTAAAAAAAACTGACAAGTGTTGAATGGAGAGTTTATATTTTGAATTTTAAATTCAAATTTTGACTCCAATTTTAATCAATCCCTCATCCTATAAATCATTAGATTTATCACTTGTAAATTCAATTTTAAATGAGTAGAAGAATTCTATCAAAATAGCATCTCACTTATTCTTGAAGTTCCTATATATTAATACCTCTTTAAAAGAGTCTAACTTAAAACATTGCTCAAAATTAGCCCAACTTTTTTCAACCTCTTTATCTTATGGTTCATCACTTCATTCTAGCACTTTAATTCTTCATTCCAATACTTCTACAATCCTTCATCCATCTTGAATTTAAAAAGAACAAAAATCACACCAAAAAAACATAAGATAGTCATCACCTTATATGTTTGAAAATATTATAGAATTTTCTCATTTTGATTTCATAAAAATATCTTAAGATAACTCTCTGTTACATAACCAAGTGCAAAGGAAGAATATGAAAAAAAAATATAATAAAAGTCAATAATTTAGGGATTTAGTAAAGGTGAAGTTGGGTTATACTTATAAATAAAGGGTTAGAAAGAGATGAAGAAAAGAAAATTGGATAGTGGAGTGAATAGGAAGAGTCTGGCCTCTTGAAAGCTAGGAGAAAAGATTTTGTTACTGTTTTATTATTCTGTTCAAATTTGTTCATCTTTGTTCAGTTGTTATTTCTAATTATCAACTCAAATACACTTTCAAATATTATTCAGTTACTCCTTTATCTATAATTTTGTTGTTATTATTATCCGATATCCCTACACTCTCATAGCTAATAAAAATAATCTATGAAAACTAAATTAAATCCATTAAAATGTTCACCACACTAAAAATTAATTTAAGTTTCTAACCCATTAAAATCAGTCAAAAAAGGTGTTTTTAAGATTTTTTTATCTATTAAAACTAATTTTAATCCATTAAATGTGATACCATGTAAAAGTGTTGTTAGTGAATTTAAGTGATTAATCAATTAAAACATTCAAAAGTTCTATTTTTCCAACAACTTGAATAATATTTTAGTTGATTTAAATTATTTTTAACCTGTTAAAAATTTTATTCTACACTTAACCTTTAAGAAAATAATCTAAATTAATTCCACTACTTAATCTTTTCATGATCAAAGATAGTAGAAACATTTACATACTAGTAAACATCAAAACCACAATAATAAACACCCAAATCAAATCATAGTCATTTTGCACAAGATGGTTGGAAAGTATAAAATATTTTAGCCTCAAGATTTTTAATCAACAACTTGGCTACAACTAAATGTTTTAACTAGAATTTGAAAGTCTATAAATGAATATTTAATAAGGTGGAACTTTTGAACTCTAAAAATTGAGATGTAGATTGAGGAAATAATTATCTCCATAAAATATGAATTAACAATAAATGAATCTTCATGGATGCCTCTCCAACTCAAGTTAATAAAAGAATAATAAGAACATAAACTAATATAAAAGAATGAATGAAAAATATAAATAAATATAAAAATAAGTCTATTTCAAAGAACTGTTACAATTAATATTTTAGTGAAAATATAATAAAAATAATCAAACCGTCAAAATTTTAATATTATTGCTAATTAATTTAGTAATAATAACTAATTTATTGATAATAAGAAGATATTTAAGTTATGTTTTAAATATTTCCAATACAAAAATAAATACTTTGTTGAGTTTTCTGTTGGTAAAGACCAACTTCTCTGCAGTTCTTAAAGTCTACTGACAATGGATCATGTGCACGTGGGACCTCCATTCAGTCATTACAGTGTTACCTGTTGGACTATTATACATGTTTCAGTAAAATGAAATTGTTTTTTTTTTTCTTTTCACCTTTAAAAAAACATAGTAGGACCCATCAAGATTAATCAATACTTTCCTAAGACAAATTCTTCCTACACCTTAATATAAATTTTTAATTCTACAAACCCTATCCGGTTCATATAAGAAAAAAAATAAAAACCGGATGGCACCCCATCCGATTTACATTTCAAAAAAAATATAACCGGATGACACCCTCATCCGGTTGTCATTTCAAAATAAAATGACAACCGGATGGCACCCCATCCGGTTGTCATTTCAAAATAAAATGACAACCGGATGGCACCTCCATCCGGTTGTCATTTAAAAAAATTCATTTTATTTAGAAATGACAATCGGATGGCATACTCATCCGGTTTTCATTTTGATTTTGAAATGACAACCGGATGGGGCTGCCATCTGGTTCTCATTTCCAAATCAAAATGAGAACCGGATGGAACCCATCCGGTTCTCATATATCAAATCGGAAAATTGTTCTGTTCGTCGTCGACAACGCCTAAACCCCAAATCAACTACTCTAATCAGCAATATCACTTACTAATTGCTAATAAACACCAAAAATTACTTACTTATTGCTTGTTTTAAGGATTAATCAAAGATTTGGAAACATATGTTAAAATAAAACCTGGATGGGATGCTATCCGGTTTTTTTTTTTATGTTATGAACCGGATGGGTGTGCTGGGATATTTATGGAATTAAAATATTTGTATTAGGGTGCAGGAAGCGTGTATTAAGGTGCAGGAAGAATTTGTCCTTTCCTAAATGAAAGAGAAAAAATTGGGCTGATAAAATTATTATGCAGTAACAATTATGAATCTAAATGGTTGTCACTTAAATATGAAAAATCATTAAAATTAAAAAAAAATACTAAAAAATATATTTAATTTAGTTACCATGTGTTTAAGCATATTGAGGTTTGTTTGAGTAGTTAGTCCATGGTAGTAAATATCTTCTAAGTTAGTTTTTAGTTGATAAATTAATGATTAATTATAAGTTTATAATTACAAGTTTTGAACTGAGAAACTAGTTTATTGATTTTAAACGTATGTGATAAAAGTAACTAATAAATTAATTGATAATTGTGAAATAACATAAAAAGAAAATTTTCATAAATTTTATTATATAAATATTTTTAAAATTTCGATAAAAAGAAGATGCTACATCACAATATATAATTATAATTTAAACTTTTTTAAATGATTAAATTCTTCTTAAAAGTTTTAATACTTTTATTATTTTTTTAAAGGTTATATATATATATATATATATATATATATATATATATATATATATATATATATATTTCTATTTAAATAAATTATTTTATTTAAAGTAGATTATTTAATCAAATTAGTTTTTTATTTATTAATTTAAATTACTGTAATATTAAATTTGTTTTTATGTAAGTTTTACACATCAAATAATAAAATAGTAGTTACTTCAATTTGTAATATTAGTTTTTTTTATGTTGAACTACATAAAATTAAAAGTAAACCAATAAATATTAAAAATAATATAATATTAATTGCGTCTAAAAAATTAAAATATATATAACAAGGATAAAATAAATTAAAGATAATATAAAATATATTAAAACATAAAAAATAATAATGAAAAAAATATAAATTTAAGTTTAGCATATATCTTATTAAATATTTTTATGTTGATATAAGGTGGTAGTTAAATTTTTATTGTTACTAAACATAGTAGTGTTATTTTGTCCTTTGAAATTAATTATTTTAAATAATTTTAGATTTTCAATTACATTTTGCATGTAAATTACTAAAATAAATATTATAAGTTCTGTTTTATTTTAATTTCTTCTCTCTTATTTTATATTGTTCTGCATATTTAGCAATCCTTTTTTTAGATGGATTTCTCTGTACGTCAAAGCTTGTTGTCGTTTTTACCATCCTGTTTATTTTTTTGTATAATCCTTGACCTATCTCTCACACTCACACCAAATTTGCTATTTTTGATTAATTTACTTTTATTGTTGTTGGAATGTATATTAATTTTGCTTCTGTTCACATTGAATGTTAAAGATTTTACCTGAATTTATATTGTAACAATTGCACTACAAGCTCCTAATGCTGAGTACAATCCCAAGGCAAGTCCCGTTTTACTTGTGAGTTTCACTCACATTCGTTATCTGCGCAATTGTGCATGTACACATGTTTCTTCTTCTGATTTTGCATTTGAATTGCGATAAAGAATTATTAAAATATTAGCTTCAACATGCTTGGCATAGAGTGTAGCTTTAGATTGGCTCTTTTGAAAGCTCAAATTTAACGAATCATCATGAATTTTGTTGTAAAATATAGGGGCTTGCTTCAAGCCATATATAGAGCCTTTTTCAGCAATAGACTTTATCTTTTGGTTGCTCAACATGAATCTTCTCCTGCAGAAAACTATTGAGAAAGGTTGACTTGCCACCCGTTTTGTGTAACAATGGCAAGTAGCAACCTTATTGTGTCATGTCTTGCCACTAGAGCAAAAGTATCGGCATAATCAACTCCAAAAATTTGAGAATAGTGCTTAACAACAAGATTTTCTTTATGCTTGCTTAAGGAACCATCAAGATTGAATTTTGTTTGAAACAACCACTTCACCCCTATGATATTTTTGTCATGAGGTCTTGGAACCAACACCCAAGTTTAATTTTTTTTCGATCATGAGCATCTCCTCTTCCTTTGTAACTAACCATTTTTTCTCCATAGCAGCTTCTTCAAAATTGGCTGGTTCACATACAGCTATATTCCACACTACTACATTGCTTCTTTGATAGATGTTAAAAAGTAGCTTTGTGCCTCGAACAGGTTGATCATCTACTGTATCTTCAAGGTCCAGTAACATTTTGATTCTTCTAAGTCACTCTAGCACCAGTTTTCATCCTCAATGAAGTGTACATCTCTGATTATAAGAATTTTTCCAGTTTGAGGCTGAAAAATCTTATAAGCTTTAGAGTTGTAGTCAATAAATACTTCAGTTTCCACCTTATGCAAAGCATCGAAAAGAACAACACATGTTTTACTATTTATACGACAACCTTTAAGTCGAGTTTCCTCAAAAAGTATATGTGCATCCCTTGCCTTATTGGCATTGCTTAATCCTTCTATCATAGCATTATAACAAGCTGAATCAGGTATGCCCCCATTTGACTTAAATCTCTCAAAGAGATCTTTTGCCTCTAGAACGGAGGGCATTTCAAGTTTTTCATGTTCTGGAAGCACACAAGAGATTCATCAATTTCCTCAGCTTTCACTAATGCATCAAGTAAGCAATTCCACGTGTATGTGTTTGGAGTTAGACCTTTCTGCATCAACTCCTCCAAAATTAAATATGCTTCATCAATCCTTCCACCTTCCCAAACCCATCTATAAGATACTATAGAACCCTACATTCAAATCAACACCTTTTGATTTCGCTTCTTCAAATAACATATATGCTTCATCATATATGTTATTTGAAGAAGATTTTGTGGGTGGAGTTCTCTTTGCACTTGAAGAGGTGGCAACCTGGTGGAGAAGTGCTCTACTCTGGAGAAATTTTTTTAGCACAGCTGTGTTGGTGGTGGTTCTCAGGGGCTTCATTGAAATCTGCCATTCTGGAAAATGTGGCCCTTTTGGTGAAGGAGGTCTGATTATGTTTGATGTAAAGAAATGTGACAGTGAGGTACCATGTTATGGATATTGTCATCGTTGTAGTCATTGGTATCATAGGCGGGGTATTGGGAAGCCTTTACAATCATGTGCTACACAAGATCCTCAGACTCTACAATCTCATCAATCAGTAAGCAATGATATCCAACCCTAGTCTCAACATATTGCACATCCTTTAAAAACACATAATAACAGTGACGGGAAAAAAAATATCATGATTTAATGTTCTATACTGACCACAAATGCATCGTCCAATGGAAATATGCGTGCCAGTAGTTGCCAAATGAGGTTATCAAAATGTGTGCGTTCAGCTGCTAAGGCCAAAAATATATAGACAGTATCAAAATCAATCAATCCATGATAGCATTTAATCAACTAAACTTGCAGCATGATCCCAAACTGTGAGGAATTGTACAATACACCCTTTAACGTAGGATGCATAACCATAGGATTTGAACAAAATAAATAACGTCTATTTATTTTATTCAGATCCAATAGTAACAGATAAGAGATGCATGGATGCACCCTCACTTGAGGGTATATAATAGATCTCCAACCCAACGGGTATCCTGGATTCATGCTCAATAATAAAGCAATGCCAAATGCCAACACATCGAAAACTGGTTTGATGAGAATTACATGATAACTAATGTAATGCCTACCTTTAATTGTTGCAGGAAAGGAAAGATACATAAACTCCTCCTCGGTCTTGAAGTTGCATTCTTCACATCCATGTGCCAATATGGTCTCCCATTCTTAGCAAAATGTACCCCATGTGATTCTTCGATTCGAGAGTCAGCATCCCTACCAATGGACGGTCTGGAAATTTCAAACAATTCAACTCTCCACCTGGCTTCTATAACGATCTTGCTACTCTTCTGCTTACCACTAATGATGATGATGTTCGAAACATATTCTCAATCAACACCCCCTCAAGAATATCAACCCTTGTCCCTCCTAATTTTCTTTGTACTATAGAATATATTGCATATTAGGATTAATTACTTTTGGAATTGCAGTCGCATCTGCGCTTTTCCTCCCAATTATTCTTATGGGCTCAGGTTACGGCCGCCTTCTTGGCATCTATACGGGGCCTCATACAAACATTGACCAAGGGCTATTTGACGTACTCAGTGCAGCCTCCCTCATGGCTGGTTCCATGAGGATGACGGTATCCGTTTGTGTGATCTTTCGTGAACTCACCGATAATCTTCTACTACCAATAACAATGATAGTTCTCCTAATAGTCAAAACTGTGCGAGACAGTTTCAACCCAAATACCGATTACACGACCTGAAAGGCCTCCCTTTCATGGATGCAAATCCCAAACCATGGATGAGAAATCTCACTGTGGGTGAGCTTGTTGATGTAAAGCCATCAGTGGTTACCCTCCACGAAATAGAAAAGGTAGCTAAAATAGTAGATGCCTTGAAAAACACTGCGCATAATGGCTTCCTTGTTTTGGATGATGGGGTAGTAGTACCACCAGTAGTATGACAAGCCAATGGAGCAACAGAACTGCATGGACTAGTTGTAAGAGGACATCTCATCAAGCACTAAAGAAGAAGTGCTTCTTTAATGAAAGAAGGAGAACAAAGGGCTGGGAAGTGAGTGAGAAATTTACCTGGGTAGAGCTGGCTGAGAGAGAAGGAAGTATTGAACGGGTGGCTGTGACCAGCGAGGAAATGGAGATGTTTGTTGATCTACATCCTCTAACCTATACAACACCCTTTACAGTGCTAGAGAGCATGTCAGTAGCAAAAGCAATGATTCTCTTCAGGCAAGTTGGACTTCATCATCTGCTTGTAGTACCCAAGTATCAAGCATCCGGGGTGAGTTTATTAAGCACATAATATTAACATAATTCAAACACGAAATAGATATGTTAATATTTTTCAGGGAGACAAACAAAATCCGTTGTTGATTTTTAATTTTTTTAAAAAATATTGTAGCATTTAATTATGACTAACCAAATGATGTCATCTCGTCACAGGTATCCCCAGTAATTGGGATCTTGACCAGGCAAGATATGCTGGCACACAACATTTTGACAGTCTTTCCTCACCTGGCAAAATCTAAGAGCAGAGGAAAGAGGAATTGAAGCTTTCCTAGTAATTGAGATTGAATGGTCAAGCGGCACCCTTGGGGCAAGTTGGTTTCTTAATTCCACAAGTTATTCCTCAATTTTGTATTACTTAGATCAAAATCATGTTGAATAAGATACAAAAGCAATGTAAAATTATATTCAAATTTTAATATTCTTTCAACACAATTAATCAAACGATGAAACACAATTCCCTTTTCCCCCCCAATACAAACTACTTCCCCACTCCCCGCCCCGCAAATGGCAATGGTAAACTTTCTCCACTCTAGACTGCTATAAAACTTGCCATTTCTTTTCTTCCATACAAAATACATATTAATTTGCTGGTGTGCACGAAAACCTGTATTTCGAACCATGTCCAAGTTAATGTTTCATAGCTCTTTGCAAGTGTTTTTTCTTTTTCTTTCCTGGTTTCTTTTTCTGAGGGCCCCTCTTGAACACTGCTAGAACTTCAATGCTGCAACAAATGGGCAAATTGAAAGTTAATATTAATTTCGAGGAAGAGTGCGGCAGGATGATATGCTGTGTACAATCATACGACCAACTACACAAAGTATCCTTAGTTTAACTCTGCAGAGAAGAAAAGGTTATAAAAAAATTTACTTAATGGGGAAAAATATCCAAGGGGAAGAGTGGAACATATTTAAAGTAGATATCATGTCATGAATTATATAAGCAGGGGGCATTTAACAGAGATGGCATAATTACTCTCTCTAGGATCATGCTCTAATTTAGAGTACTGACATAAAGCACATATGCAATGTCCAAAACTAGGACTTAAGCAGAAGAGGAGAACCAACCAACCCGAAAGGCTGGTACATCAAGCGGGAGAATCTCAAAGCTAAAGTACCATATTAAGTAGTTTATCCGACTCAATGTGAGACTCCTAACATTGTCACCCCTTTTAAGGCCCACTGACGACAGCAGTTTTCACTCTAGTAACACTTACTCGATGGGAGTCTTTTTTTCTTTGAAGCAGCTTCATTCATCTATTAGTAGTATTCGGTTTGCATTTTAATATAGCCTATAGGTATCCTTTCCGTAGCCCCAACCCAAAATATTAGTCCGTTAGGTGGAGAACCTCGAGGCTTAATTACCATATCAAGTAATTTATCCTACTCGGAACTCTTAACATTATCAGTCCCTTTAAGATCCATTGTCCAAAACAGTTGTCACTGTATTGACAGTGACCTGGTGGTAGCCCTTTCTCCATCATATAAATTCCATTCTAGAGGCACAAATAAAGCAAGAAAAAGATAAAGATAAACTAACAGTAATTTTCATTGGCTTAGTTCCTTGTGAAGGAACAGTATAAATATCGGACAGGATTGAAGTAAACAAAGCCCACTAGGCAAGGCCATAAAGAAAATTGAACAACAAAAATAAAATAAGGGCCCACTATAGGCAGCTGGGTTTTGCGTTTTGCTGGCCCAGTATCACACTTCCCAGGACCCGGGAGGAGATTGTAAAGGGTTGGGTAGTGATGCTGAGTACTGTAAGAAAAAATCAAGTTCAAAAATAAATGCAATCTTTTTAAATTTCCTGGGTGTTAACCACTATTTCCATTACCGATTTAGTATATGTTTGGTTAAGTTTATTTTGGAGAAATAATTGCTTATTTCTTTGAACTTCCAAAAGGATATTTTGAAAAATATGGGAATATTTTTTCTCAACTCAAACTACACCAAACAAGCTATTAGTTCCCTTAATTTAATTTCATCTTCTTTGTATTTTGAAAAGTTTTTTGAGAGAAGACAAAGAGTATTATCAATATATACTAGATCTTCTACCCTTTTAGGTGTCATTTTATTTCTTCTCAAAGAATGTATAAAAAAGAAGAGCACGGTTATCTAAGTAACTTAAAAACTATCTTTTGAAGAGATGGTGCATGAGCTCACGAACAATCCACTATACTTTTACATCCATTTTCCCTCTATCTCTTAAAGAGTCAACATTGGCAAAATCTTCTCTTCCATATGAAAAGTTTGCAAATTCTATATTTACTTGTCTCCTTATATCTACATCATCAAAATATCTCTTAAAACATTATTTCCTTTCATGAGTAAATTCAATATTGATGTGTAGCAAGTCTTTGTGAATCTTCAGTTAACCATTCATGACTATAATATCTATAACATTAGAAATATTAATTAACATTATGTTATTATAAATAAGATATAATATATAAAATATAATCATAAAATAACTTAAATATATGATGTAGTACCTTTGATTTAATAATGAACAAGACAATGAAAAGATGTGCTACTCTTATATTGATCGTATTATCTCAAAAAATGATGAATGTTCAACTTTTGTCTTTCTTTCATGTTAATCATTGAATCCCACATTTCATATACTAAGTGAAGAATAGTCATATCCTTATATGTTTTTTTTTTCTGAGAACATCATAAATAGGGACAGTAAAAGCAAGTATGTAATCAACCTTTATCCACCAATTATCATTCAACAAAGTTTTTTTCACAAATTGTGCACTATCAACATTATCCTCTTTATAAGATAACCATTCATCACTAATAACCATTTATTGGAATCTTTTTTTCAAACTTCTAAACCTTTTGAACATGACTATGGTTGAAGCAAATGTTGTTGGAGCAACAGAAAGCAACTTCAATGAGTTAAAACTATTGAATATTGATAATCTTATAGAGTATCCCATAATAAATTTTTAATAAAGGTAGTATCGCGAGTCATTTGTGAGATCAAAAACATTGTTCATAAGCATTAGCTTCAACTCATTAAATTGCTATTTTTTGCTCCAATAAGATTTGCTTCAATCATAGTCATGCTCAAAAGATTAAGAAGTTTGAAAAAAGGTCTCCAATAAATGGTTATTAGTGATTAATGGTTATTTTACAAAGAGGATAATGTGGATAGTACATAATTTGTGAAAGAGACTTTGTTGAATAATTGGTAGATGAAGGTTTATTACATACTTACTTTTACTGCCCCTAAATATTCTCAGAAAAATAGAAACAGATATTACTACTCTTCACTTAGTATGTGAAATGTGGGATTTAATGATTGAAAATGTAAAAAGGTCATATTTCAACATGAAAGAAAGACCGAAGTTGAACATTCATCATTTTTTGAGGTAATACGGTCAATATTAATTGATAGTTACATTAAGAGCAACACATCTCTTCGTTGTCTTGCTCATTCTTTAAATCCAAGGTACTATATCATATAGTTAAATTATTTTATGATTATATTTTGTATTATATATCTTATTGTTGTTTAGTGACTTGAAATAAAAGTATTATTCTTAATTTAGGAATGCTTCGAAAGAAGAGACAAAAGAAAATTAAACGTTTTTCCACTCTTTCTTAAATGGTTAGCATTTGCAAATGTAACCTAAAAATTGGTTCCTCTCTTATTCAAAAAGAACCATCTCAAACATAACGTATTCTCTCATTAATAGAGAAAATTGTTTTCTTTCCTTCTCATTTGTTGCTATTGAGTTATGAGAGTATACATCTGTGAGATGTATCTGGATTAGGGATAGTAAGAAGTTTATAAACTTCTTTTGTAATCTTCATTGTATTTTTTATATCAATCATAGGTTTTGATATGTGGAAGTAAGCTATACGTTGAACCACATTTTATTTTATTCACACTCTTCCGCTAATTACATAACAAAACTGGTAGCATTCTGGGTTGGCTCTGAAAAAAAAAATTATGGCAACAACAAAATTTGATCTTCAACAGTTTGATGGACATATCAACTTTGGAATATGGAAGGTTCGCTTGATGATTGTTCTTGTACAACAAAATTTAAAGGCAGTATTAGATGTGAAAGAAAAAAGACTTTGAAAATGGAGGAGCAAGAATGGAACGATATTGATCAAAAGGCTCTTTCCAAAATCCAACTATCCATCACTAATGATGTATTGCAAGAGGTCATATCAGAGACAACAATAATGGAACTATTGAATAAATTAGAGTCTTTATATATGAAGAAGACGATGGCCAATCGTCTTGGAGCCTTGCAAAAATTATACATGCTACACATGCAAGAAGATACTTCCATTAGAAAATATGTTTCTGAATTTACTTCACTAGTCATGGATTTAAAAAATATGAATGAGATGTTCGTCGATGAGCAACAAGCAATGATGTTGCTTTGTTCTCTTCTTCCCTCTTACAAGAACTTTCGAGAAACACTTATATATGGGCGTAAAAGCCTTGCTATAGATGTAGTAAAGTTAGCCCTATTGAGTCGTGAACAGATGGAGCACGATAGTAGACGTGATGATCCTGCGACTGGCTTGTTTGCAAGGGAGCGGACAAGGGATGTTGGTTCGAGTAGTCACGATAAAGGCAAGTGTAGATCGAAATCTAGAAAGCGAAGGGGGAAATGTTATTATTGTAAAAAAGAAGGACATTGGAAAAGACAATGTCTGAAATTGAAAGAAAAGAAAGAGGTTTATATAGGTAATGTAGCAACTGTTACTGAAGGGGATAAACATCGTTCTCTCTGTAGCTACGACTTTAGTTAGAGATGCATGGATCAATGATTCTAGATGTTCCTACTACATGGGTCTAAACCAAGATTGGTTTATTACTTATTAGCCAATTGAAGGTGGTGTTGTTCTTATGGAAAATAATGTCTTATAAGATTGTTGGCATTAGTAGCATTAGAATTAAAATGCATAATAGAGTTGTGAGAACATTGACCAATGTACGACACATGCCGGATTAGAAAAAGAACCTTATTCTCTTGGGCACTCTTGATTCCCAAGGGTGCAAGTACTGTGCTGAAGGTGGAGTTTTAAGAGTTTTCAAAGGTTCTCTTATTATAATCAAAGGAAAGTTAGTCAACGGACTGTACTTGCTTCAAGATAGCACAATAGTTAGTGCTGCAGCTGTGTCATCCTCTCTTGATCATAAATTAGATACTACTCGTTTGTGGCATATGCATCTGGGGCATATGAGTGAAGCTAGAATGACTATTTTGAGCAAGCATGGCTTTCTTGTTAATAAAGTTGGAAAACTTGACTTTTGTGAACACTATGTCTATGGGAAGCAGACTAAAATCAAGTTTAGCACTGTTATTCATAAGACTAAAGGCACTGTTGATTAGATTCACTCTGATTTGTGTGGTACTATGTTGTTCCATCAAAAATAAGAATGATGTTTTTTCAAATTTTAAGAAATGGAAAGCTCTCACAGAGAATCAAACCAGCAAGAAAATCAAGCGTCTTCGAACAGATAATGGTTCAGAGTTTTGTAAAGGGCAATTCAATTAGTTTTGCGAGAATAAAGGCATCGTACTGTGCAAAAAATACATCAGCAAAATGGTGTTGCAGAACGTATGAACAAAACCCTTTTAGAGAGAGCTCGTTGCATATTATCTACTGCTAACTTATCAAAGGATTTTTGGGCATAAGCGATTAATATGGCTTGTTATTTAGTGAATCGATCTCCTTCTACTTCAATTGAGTGTAAAACGCCTGTTGAGGTATGGTCTGGTACTCCTGTTGATTATTCTGATCTAAGAATATTTGGTTGTCCTGCATATGCTCATACTAATGATAAAAAGCTTGAGCGAAGGGCACATAAGTGTATAGTTCTTGGATATGCACAAGGGTGAAAGGTTATAGGTTATGGTATATTGACCTTCATCCACCCAAGTTCATAATTAATAGAGATGTAAAGTTCAACGAATCAACCATGCTACACTCGTCAAAGGAGGTTAGAGATACAAAAAAAGAGAATAGCATCAACAAGCAGGTGGAGTTTAAAGTTAACAGTCCACACGAATTACATACAAATACTTCTCAACAACATGTTCAAGAAGAAGCGCAAGCGTCTGTTGATCAGCTAGATGAAGCTTCATTGACACAATATAATATTGCAAGGGACAGAACAAGGAGGCAAATTAAACTTCCCCATAGGTATGCTCAAGCTGACATAGTCTCTTTCGCTTTATTAGCTGCAAAAAATATTGAAGCACAAGATCCTATGACATAACGTGAGGCTATCACAAGTAATGAGTCTTCATAGTGGATTGGTGCCATGAATGAAGAACTAGAGTCTCTTCATAAGAATCGTACTTGGGAGTTGGTGAAACCACCAAAAGGTCAAAAGGTCATTGGTTACAAATGGGTCTTCAAGAAGAAAGACGGGTCCCCTAGAGTTGATACAGCTTGTTACAAAGCATGCTTAGTGGCGAAAGGTTTTAGCCAAAGGGAAGGAATAGACTTCAACGAAGTATTTTCTCCCGTTGTGAAACATAGCTCCATTTGGGTGTTGCTCGTCATAGTTGCATACTTTGACTTAAAGCTTGAGCAGCTCAATGTTATGACAGCTTTTTTACATGGATATCTTGAAGAACAGATCTATATAAACCAGAAGGTTTTGTAGTTGAAGGCAAGGAAGATCATGCTTGTCTTTTCAAGAAGTCGTTATATGGCTTAAAACAGTTTCTGCCACAATGGTATAAAAGATTTGATTCTTTTATGATTGGTCATGATTACTCTAGAAGTAATTATAATAGTTGTGTATATCATAAGTTACTAGATGGTACTTTTGTGTATTTATTACTTTACAGTTGATGATATGTTTATTGCCTCTAAGAGTATATATGACATCAACAAGCTCAAAACACTGCTCAACAATGAATTTGAAATGAAAAATTTGGGAGCAGCAAAGAAGATTTTGGACATAGAAATTCATAGGGAAAGAGTACATTATGCATCCCAAACATAACGTATTCTCTCATTAACAGATAAGTTTGTTTTCTTTTTGGAGAAGAGATTAACCAATTTATAGGTTATGTTTGCAAATGCTAACCATTTAAGAAAGAGTGAAAAAGCGTTTAATTTTCTTTGCCTCCTGTTTCAAAGCATTCCTATTATTAAGGAAAATACTTTTATTTCAAGTCACAAAACAACAATTATCTACCTTGACTTGAATTTAAAGTTGAAACTGCATGTATTTCCTTTATTTATAATATCATAATGTTAATTTATGTTTATATATTTCTAATATTATAGATATTATAATCATTAATGGTTAAGTGAAGATTCATAAAAGATTTACTCCACATCAAGATGTTGAACTTACTCGTGAAAGGAATAAATGTTTTAAGAAGTACTTTGATGATACAGATGTAAGGAGACAAGGAATATAGAATTTGCAAACTTTTCAGATGGAAGGAAAAATTTTGTCGATGTTGACTCTTTAAGAGATAGAGGTAAAATAGATGCAGAAACATGTGAATTGTTCATGGAGTTCATGCACTGACACTTCAGAAGATAATTCTTAAAGTTACTTGGACAACCGTGTTCTTCTTGTTGTGAAAGGAGTACTTACTCTTTTATACATTCTTTAAGAAGAAATAAGATAACACCTAAAAAGACAAAAGATCTAGTATATGTTCATAGTAATCTTCATCTTTTCTGAATAAACTCTTCAAATACAAATAAGATGATTTTTCGTTGGATAACAATGGAACTCTTGATATTATCAGCTTATATCTTAATAAACCAAAATTAGAAGCTATATTTTTCCATGATGATGAAATGTAAAAGTTGTCAATTTAGTTAAACCTTTTTTATAAAGGTTTCTCTTAATTTTTTCACATTAGAGATTATATTAGTACATTTAAATAAATTCATAATTATACATAATATATATATATATATATATATATATATATATATTATATATATATATATATATATATATATATATATTATACATTTATTGTTGTATCCCGTGTCTTATAATTTTTAATTTAATCGTATCCATGTGTTCGTGTTCGTGTCCATGTTGTGTCCATAGTTGTATCAATATTTGTGCTTCATAGCATATAAGTACTTGAAGTGGATAAAACTATATCAAAGGGTTGTGTTCTAGATGGACAAAAAGATAAAATGGAATTAGAATGTAATTCAGAAAATGAGAAAAAAAAAGGGAAATTTATTAACTATGTTCAGATTTTAAGCAAGAATAAGAGAAAATATCATAATTAGTAAATACTAAAACATATGCATAATAAAGAAATAAAGAAAAGCATAGATACCTCTGGGTACCGGGAAAGAAATTAAATCCATGAGCTTTTTCCAAATACCATGCCTTGCTAGACAACAATGACTTGCAGTCCTGTCAACAAATTTTAAAATTAACATATAGCAAACTTAAGATAGAGAAAAGTACAAAGACGCCCATAAAACATTAAGAGTGGTCATACACCTCTTTAAAACTTTCCCATCCACAACTTATATAAATAAGGGTTTGTGGCACTGATTGAGGGATGTTAGCTGGTACTGGTTTGCTCCCAATCTGGACTGAAGCTTCTTTAGCACGTAAAACCCACGGTCTTTTCTCTTCCTGGGATGAGTTTGAGCTGCAGTTCACTTGCACTAAATCAGAAACTTGCCTGGGGAAATATTTTCATACTGATAAAACAAGATAGGTTCAGAAAATTAAAACCTTTGAGAAGATGACATGGCTTTTCGCTCAACTGATGATATATTTTTCAATGCATCAATAAGAGATGCATCTAATCCTTTTCTAGGAGGATCAATGACAACAACATCTGATCCCACAAGCCAGAAAAAAGGCTCCTGTTACTTGCAAATTTTTCATACTATCAGTTCAAAACATGACAAGGATATATCCATTTCTAGAAAAAAAAAAAAAAAAAAAAACACTATGCTTTCTTTCGTGGACATATATAGATTATTCTTTTGAAATAAAATCTTCACATGTGTAGATAAAACTTACATGCATACCAAAATTTAAGCTGTAGCAATTTTAGTTATGTGAATCGGAAAACAAAATATTTGGAAGTAAAAAACAGAGTATATGATGCTGCTTCAGATATTCAATACTAACTTTTGAAGCATCTGCATGATGCCAAGTAATACTGCTGTCAACATTGGAAGGTAAACGTTCAATGGTCTTCTCAAAAGAGGCCTTCGACTCTTTGTTTATCTCAATGCATTTGACAGATCTGTAAGACAACCAGCATAAAACCTCCAAATCAATTATGTATACAAAGTTAGAAATCAACATTTTAGATGTTTAGAATCATCCAGATCTTGCCTGCACTTTCTCGTGGCAGCTAATGACAACCCAATGACCCCAGCTCCAGCATACAAATCAGCAACAGCTGATTCATATGGAACATATTTCTGTAACTTCCGTAGCAAGGTATCGAAAGCCTGGAAGAATGAGGAAGCAAGACAAGAGGCATATCAAATCAATCTTTACCGGCTTAATGGCACAGAAAACCTCAATAATACAACAACACTGGATATATTATACATGGTAATAGCAAAATCAGCAAATTTCCTCACGTTTTCTCACATGGCATCAGACTCTCCTATCCAGGAGGCTTCGCCTCGGCAAAAGAATAGTTCCACGCTAAGTTTGACCAGGCTCTTAAAGTTGTCCAACTTTTCCACCTACTGTTAGCTTTTACAAAGGCCGTCACTGTCAAAACTCCAGTGATTCTTCCATCAACTTTTCTGACAAACTTTCCAGTAACTGAGACTAATATGACAACTTTTCTAGCAACTCAGAGTTGGCAACTTTCCGGTGATTTTGTTGAGGGGGTTTTTGCTCCAGGTTTTTCATTTTGTGATTTTCCGTTTAGTTCACTACTTACAAAGTCCAAGCACTAGAAACACAACCTGTTGTGTCCAACATACATCTCACTCATGAAACTCATAATACTGTTGTGTCTAACTTATTCTCACAAAACCAACTTGTAATTTGAGGATTGCTTCCACTTATATATTGTAAATTGACCTTATCTCTAGTCGATAAGAGATTTCAAACACACCTCCCTCACGACAAGGCACATCTCGAGTGTGGAAATAGATATATGTAAGTGGTCCAATAGAGGATGGCACAATGGGTCCATCAAATCTCTCAAAGATAAACTTTGATATCATATTAGAAAGTGGACTTTTAAGCCTAACTCACTCTTACAAAACCGGTTGTAAGATAAGGATTGTTCCCACTTATATATTATAAATTGGCTTATCTTTAGTCAATACAGAATTTCCAACACACTCAAATTGATACACTATGATGGACAGTGAAACCTAAAGATAACGCTCTTGGAGAGAAAATTAGTTGATGCCAATAACTAAACATATTTCTAATATCCTAAAAGAATTTTTCTAAACAAATACTAAGCATCAAAAGGTGATTTAGTGCTCAAGGCCACCTAATGGATTTTCGGGAGGATAGATGCATAGTCTACTCTACACTTAGAGATGTTGCTTCCAAGATTTGAACCTATGATCTCGAAGGTCACAAGGCAACAATCTTACTGTTTCACCAAGGCTTGCCCTCTAACACAAGCCAAGCATAATATAGTGTTTAGATATATTTCCATATGCATCTTGATAAACCAATACCAAAAATATGCATGTATATATTAAGATAAATTTATTTACACAACAAAGATATTTTGTATCTAGTGTCCAAGCTTCAATAGTAACTAGTTCAAAAAGATGGATTAGATGCAGTATCTGATTTCCATATACATTATGAAAATCTACTAAATTAAAATCTTTACCCGTGTGTTAGCCTGGCCAAAACTAGAAGGTTCCAAGGATACGTCAATTCCACCAGCATGTTCCCAAAAATCTCTTTCTCCAAGAAGATGTCTCCATCTATTCCCAAAAATTACCTGAGCCATCAAGTAAGCAATTCAGAGGTATGAACTTTTTTTAGAAAATTATGCCCAGCTCTATTCATGATGAAGTAATCCTAAGAACTGAAATGGAAAATAAAGTTTCTGAATATCATCTAAAGATTCCCCTGAAATACAGGTTATGTTTGGTAAAATTTGCTGAAATCTATAAAAAGCTAAGTAAAAGCTGAAAAGCTAGGCTAAAAGTATTTGATAAAACTAGTTGATGAATTACTTGAAAGTAGTAAAATGACAAATAAGAACATGATTAGTTATTGAATCAAATCTTAATATTAGATAATTAGATATTTTCAATAATAATAATAAATTTATACTTTCTAATTTATTTTAAATTTTTTATAATCTAAAATTTTTGTATAAATTTTATTTCAAGAAATATTTGTGTAAAAAATTATTCTTCATTATAAATTAAAATATTTATCATTTCTCAATAAAAAAAACATTTTATTAAAAAATGAATGATTAAAAAAATAATAAACAAGTGTAACATTACATCAATAATTCAAAAAAGTGTAGCAGTAAAAGAATAATCCAAAAATTGTAGTAATAAACAGAGTTTGGACATTGAGGTTTTCTATTTCTATATTAAGATGGTAAAATATAAGTTTCATCTGGGTAGATTATTTGAAACGTTAATATGAGTAGCTTATTGAAATAAGCTAAAAGCTAGAATCTAGATGAAAAGTTTCAAAATTTCATCATCCAAAGCGAGCAATATCAATATCATTCCAAGGATTGCCTGTTCATATGATATCATTTTGCTCAGACAACCTAAGTTGCAAAGTCAACATATACAACCACCGAAGTATTCTTCAAGAGTCTACTTGCATGTGATATTTTTGCCCATAAATGTTACGGTAAAACTTGTAAAGCAGTACTTGTTCCCCAAAAATACAAAGATATATAACCATTACGAATCAACGATATCTGTGATTTAAATTTTCAGCATCAAATGATTAGTATTACGAAGCAGTTCATGAACTATATATGGACCCTCCTTCCTTCCCTACTGCAACTACAAGATCTACCTTCCCTGTACCAGACAGCATACCAGTTTCCATTTTAATGACATATAAACCATTTATTTGTTTTATAAGAATAATTTAAACTCACATTGTTTGTAGAAGTCTGAAAGTTGGCCCAGACAGAGTGAATTAAATGAGTCCTGCTCCGTGGCCCACCATTTCTCCATAGAAACTGTATCAATAATATGGACCATCAATTATCATCAATTTCTATCATTTAAAGGGAAGAGGCAAAGCAAAAAAAAAAAAAAAAAAAAAAAGCTCACATTTGCCAACGCATTCAGTTTGTCAGAACTAGGTGAATCTTCATTTCTAGAATTCCAAACCAATGTAATCTGAACCTTTCCTGAAATCATATAAATTAAATGAAGCAATTGTTATTCATCGCCATTAACAATAAAAAATATTTATTCATTTTTCAGGCATAATTAATGAGATATAGAAACTATGAAGTAACCATTCATATATCTTTCAGCCATAGGAAGAGATGTATTATGCGTTGTCACCGCCATCTGCAAGCACCCATTCACTAGGGGTTAATTTTACGAATGCAGAAAACTACAACCATTGACTGAATTCATCAACTACCCTATTACTATGAATAGTGCACCTGGACATATCGCAAATCACCAGTACCTTCATCTTCAATGTATGGCCCAACACCTAATTCAGTAATACCTAGATGATATTGAGGTAAAGCACATAAAACATAATTATATGAATAAATTGAAGAATTAAATAAAATAAACATAGTGATTATAAAGCAGGGAAATACCCCGTCGAAGCAGCTCCACAGCAGCATTAATATTAGGATGATGAGCTGCGCGCAGAAAACATTATACAGTGGCTTAACTGACATAGTTCCACGTCAATCAAGGAGGACAATTAAAAATAAATAGGAAAACAAAACTACTTTTACACTCACAAAAACAGCCAAAGAAAAAAACATGCAGAAAGAGACCAAATTGGACCTCAAAAAAATTAATCTATCAACATTAGTTCCAAAAATTTTAGGGCTCATTTGGTGGTAAAAAAATGATAGGGTAAAATAGAATTGAAGACTAAGATAAGAACATAATAGTATAAGTGCAGGATTAGAAGCATTAATCCTATATAATGGTGTTGGTGGTGATGGTGATAATGGTAGTGGTAGAGGTGACAATGGTGGCAATGGTGACAATTACGACAATAACAGTGACAAGATGATAGCAACATTAATGGAGACACTGAAGAGCGTGGAGATAATGGCCATGGTAATAATAAGATAGTTGTGGGAGTCATAACAACAATGGCAAAGGTCCTAGTAGTGATAACAATGGTAGAAGTGGTTATAGTTGCTGTGGCAATAATAAAGGTGGCGATGGTGGTGGTAATAAGTACACAATGGTAGAAGTGGTTATAGGTGCTGCAAAAGGTAATTATTAAGTAGGTAACCAAACAAGTAAATACTCCATTGAGCATCCAATACTGCTTGATTTCAGACTTGGACCACCCATAATACCCAAGTTCCTAATATAGCACCGCCCCTAAGAGCCAATATCTCGATAACTTTCACTCTACAAGACTTGATGACACTTCAATCATGGTAGCCCTTTTAGAGACATCAACAACCAATTCTAATACCAATTAATAAGTACCCAAGCACTTGGAGAATCCACCCTCAAAAGCTAGCTATTAAGGGAGGAGAACTAGAACACTTAAATACTCCACCAAACATCCTCTACAACTTGATGTGAGATTTGAGCACCCCATAATACCAAGTTCCTATCCTGATGACATGGTGGCGAAGCTAATGGAGTAGTGATAAATCCTTAAGTAACCATGGTGATGAAAATGACGGTGATAGTGACAATGATGGTTGCTACCACAAAGATGATGATGATCATCATCATGGTAAAGCAATGTCTATTGGGTGGTGGCAACAACAAGAGGGGCGAGGGTGAGGGTAGCGATAACAACAACAACAAGGGTGTTGGTGGTAGTTGCAACAACAAAAATGGTGGTGACAAGGGTAGTGATGATGACAATTGCTGCAATAGAAGTACATATGTGTAGTGAGAGAACTAGAGAGAAGTCAACTATCCCATAATGTTGTTTTCTAACAAAATTAGATATAACTTGCTAAGCCCATGTGTTTTGTATGTTTTTCATCTATAAATACATAATCCTATGTGTTCATTATACACAAAGGATTAATCTTATACCTCTATTTACTTTATTTTCACATGGTATCCAGAGTTAGGGTAAAATCCTTGCCTTTTGGTGAACAATGGTTCATCAGTGACTTTTTTTTTTTTTTCTCGGCGGCTGCCGCCGCTCCGCCACCACCACCACCGTAGCCCTGCCGCCTTTTGGACTAGCGACGTCACCGTTCAGATCGTCTCGGCTAGACGTCCACCACGCTGCACAGATTGCGGCAATCAGAGCCACCACTTGCCCACACACGCCTGTCTACATGGCAACACTGCGCACTCTTTCCACTGTGCGTGGCGGCGCGTCTGACACAAAATTTTTTACTAAAGACCTATAATTGATTATATTTGTAACAAGCTTGATCCATATGACTTATATGTATCGGCTTTAAGATATAACAGACTTAGCCCATCTATTTTATATGTTTTTATCTATAAATACATAATCCTATGTGTTCATTATACACCGGGGATTAATCTTATACCTCTCTTTATTTTATTTTCACATAACTAAACTCTACCTAAGGACAAAAATTCTTGAACCAACATGATAGTAAAGACACTAGGATAAGAAAATCATATCTTGCCAATACACCAACATGATAGAAAAGACACCATTTTGTATTAAACTCGTCTTACGTTCTATCCCATTTTGAAAATGTGGAAAAAAAAAATGGAATAGAATCTTGTGAAGGCACTAAAAGAATAACAACATACATATATTCTGAGTTAGGTGCTCCAAAATATAAGTAAATCTTAATCTATCACCCCCTCCCCGCTCTTTAATGAAATCATTCCCCAAATAACCATTAATCCATGAATCAAATAACCCCTTTTAACTCACATAATATCAATCACATGGCTTTCAAAATAAAGAAAGAATATTTTCATTTGAAACAAGTTTCCATAAAATTGAAGCTTCCATCAATTAGCATGAAAGTTCATTTTTTAAATCAGACTGAGAAAATTAAGTGAGGTTAATTAACAATTTTAACCAGTGTAAATTAGTTTCTTTGCTTTTTTTAACTTATATTTAAGTGTAAATTGAGTATAAACTATGTACTTTTCTGTTATGGAATAGCATAGCTAGAATGATAACTTAGAAAACGAAAGTTCATTTTTTAATGAGATTGAGAAAAATAAATGAAATTAACTAACATTTTAACTATAGTAAAATAGTTTATTTGGTTTCTTACTTTATATATGAGGCCAGACGCCATATAAACTACGGTTTTTTGCACTATGGAATAGTTATACAGATATATGAACTATGGACCTTTGCATTGTGGAATGTCAACTACGTTATGAGTACCCTCCTCATAGAGCCCAATAAGAGGCTCCGTTGATGAGCCACGCACGGCCAATTTCGCACGGCACCTCCAACCCCACTACAACAAAAACAAAACTAAATTCAAAAGAATTTTTTTAAAGAGAGAGGTTCCAAAAGGACTCTGTGAATTGCGAAGAAAACTAACCAGTTTACACGTGTCAAATGTGAAGTCGGAGACACCGTGTTTCCGAAAGAAATCGGTGGCGTCTTCCAATATAACCGGACGGTGGAGGTTGAACTCGTGCGTGCACCCCGAACACCTGAGAAAAACAATAACATAAATAAATAAATTGCGTTTTTAAAATGGAAAATGTGAAATGAAATTGAGTAACTGAGGACCGTACGATTGGAAGTGCGGGCAGTGTAGTGCGCACGTTAACGGCGGGGAAGGTGGAATTGAAGAAGCGGGCGTTGGTGTCGGCGACGGCGGAGGGAAGGCGGTGGAGGCGGTGGCGCGGCAGGTGAAGAGAGAGAACGACGCCGGTGCTGAAACGAGACGGAGGGTCATTTTCCGGTTTGGTGAACAACGCCGGAATGGATAACAAAATTATAAATTATCTTTCTGAATATATACGTTCACGGTTTATGGAACTGGAACGAACCTGGGCTTCAAGGTCAGGCCCAATATAATCTCCCAACTTGGATGATTCTTTCTGCACCCCAATATCCTTCTCATGCAATTCCATAAGTTTTGAATGTTAAAATGATAAAAATGATCTTCTATTTTTTAAAATAGAAAATGAACGTCCATGTACGCACTGTGAAATTTCTATACAATTGTTCGTAAATAGAGTGATTTTTGAAGGTTTATAAGTAAATTAACAGTGAAAAGGTTTTTAAATTTGTAAAAAGTGTTGATCGACGAAGAAAAACAATCTAAGAGATAAGATTTTTAAATTTTGATAGATTTTCATCGATATATGTCATCCGAATAAAACTCTTCCAATATTAAGTAAATTTACAAATATTAAATAAATTTGTAAAAAAGGTCAATAAGATGAGTCTATTCAGTTTGAGAATTTGTAAACAGATAAAGCTTATATATATAGATAGAGGGTGCACTCTTGACAACCAAGAAAAAAGCAAACTCCCTCTTGACACGGCTAACGTGGCAAAAGGCACAAAGATAAAATGATAATCACATTGTAAAATTTAAAATCTTCAAATCTGAGAAAGTGCTGGGAAATGAGCTTCCAGTGAAGAAGTTAGGTGTAAGAACCACTTTAGTACCAACATTCAACCTCATTTGTCAGAGGTTTTACAAACATGTCTTGTCTTCGATTAAAGACTCTTACGCGTGGTGTAAAATAGTGGCTCAAGTACTATATGTAGGGCAACAAAATATTACTTAGGCCTATACATACAATTTGGGTTATTAAATTTCACGATCCACTTGATAAATAAGTCAAAAATTTAGTTGGCCATGTTAGATGTTAGATTTGGATAGTTCTTAACAAAATTTTACTGTCAACATCAATTACTGCCTAATGACAGTATTAGTAAAGATAAAGAACATAAACTCAATTTAATGTTGTTTTTTATTATTATTAAAGCATGAGTAATCTTGTAAAAGTTGTATTTGTTGATAAAAATATATATATATATATATGGTTTACTATTATCAAACTTTCTAACTACTTTATCCTAGATATAAAATTAAATTACTCTATTTAAATAAGGGAATTGAAAAGTGATTATTTTAGTTATTCTATCTGAATTTAAATATAACGTATTTCAATTTTATAAAATCTCTCCCCTAAACACAATCATAACTTCTTACATTACAATTTTTCAGTCTATTATCATTTTACTTTGTATCAATTGAACATCTTTATTATATTATTTTTTTGCTGTGTGTTATTTTAATGTTATTTTATGCTTATTTTTTCAAATTCACAAATCATTAATTATATTCAAAACTCTCTTGAGTCTAAGATCGTGATATTGAAATTTTCTTCTACATGAAGATTTTAAATTTACCCATTGTTTTTAACAATTAATAAGAAAAGGGCCATAGAATACACAAGATATTTGCTATTCTTTACGTAATGATGCCTTTAACACTTTAATTAGTATGTCGACTAGATTTTGGACCTGTAAAGTGCATGGTCAGGTTTGTTTTCCAAATATCAAAATTGATTTCAGGAATCTTTTTCTACAAAAAAAATCTATGATATTATATTTTGAAAAAAAAAATGTAGGGACTAAATATTTAGGACTTCAGGAAAGTTAGCAGAGTTAATTTCAAATCATTAAATCTTACATTATCCAATTATTTAGTAAAACGGTTTTTTTCCACACTCAATTTTTTTTTCAAAATTTTCAGAGTGGACAATTTTTATTTTTAATTATCCATAAATCCTTATTATAGTATAATTTCAATTAATTCATAATGAAATTGATCATTATAGTATGATTTTAGATATTAATTAAAATTATACTGATGTCAGATTTTAAATTTTTTTAAATCGTGCTAATATGATACAATTTCAATTTAATTTTTTTATATTGAAATTATATTAATGTGATACAATTTCAATTAATTTTTTAAAATTATGTCATGTAGCAGAATTTTATTATAAAAATTTAATGAAATCGTATCAACTTAACATGATTTATTCATAATAAAAATAATTTTTTTTTATTCTAAAGGAATATTGCATTAGAGAATAGTCATTATAAAAACTTTGATTAATTTTATAGTAGGTTTGATTGTCAGCGGTGAAGATTTTATTTTATCTGGATACAATTTTGACCTTAGTAATTGATAATTCTACAACCATTTATTCTACTACATTTAATATTAAGACATTCTTTAAATGTTTTGCTCTCTCTTTACACAGTGGTCCAAAACATTTCCTAACTTAGGTTGGGTTGTGATGTGGGTCCATATTACTGTTAGGCTATTTCTTCATACATTTTGTAGTTTTTCCAAAATTAGCCATCAATTTTTAAAATGACAGTTTTGCCCTTTTTAATTTTCGGGAGGGAGTGTATGGGGTGTTCCCGAATCACTATTCTAGAATACAGTTTTAGGTTAAGTTTGTTTCGAGAAAAACCTCACAAATTGATTAATAAAATAATAATTAAATATAAAAATAGAGAAATTTCTTTTAGTCTCATAGTTTCTTGTGAGTAAAACATTTAGGTGGCGTTTGCTTCACGGATTTGCTCGGACGGATGAGAAGCAATGAAAGTGAAGAAATCGAGGAATAAAAAATTGTTAAAAATGGAAAACGATGCAAAAATTTACACTGTTTACTTTTCCTTCTAATTAACTCAAATATATTCTTTCAAATTTACTTCTCAATTTAAACAAAGCAAAACTTAAGCAAAATATTTTTTAAAAATATGTTTTTGAAAAATAGATTTCGGAATACATTTATAAAATATATTTCAGAAAAATAAATTCCTAAATATATTTTCAGAAACTATTTTCTAGAAATATGTTTTGAAAATTTCATTTCTAAAATATGTTTGGGATTGTGCTTGTCGTAATTCAAACCTTTCGAACATGAAATAAAAAAATAAACTTCCAACCCGCAATAACACCCCTAACCAAAATAACGCTTCCTCGTCATTTTTTTTTTTTTTTTCAGAACAGTCAAAACACAATAATTAAATGGAACGAGGGTGACAAAATATTTCAAACACAGACAACGAATTACACTACGTAACAATGACTTTCCAAAACTCTAATTCCTTTTTTATATTAATTCAGAGAGACTTCTGTACAGGAAGCAAAGACCTAGAATCTCCATACTTTCGACTGTTTGGATTATGAATTTGGAAACAATGTTATGGATTGCATTTCATAATAGATTTCGGAATACAAAAATACATTTTACATCACATAATTCAAAAATATATTTCAAATTATAATTTATAAGGCATATCTAAATATAAAAATATATTCAAATTACACAATTCAAAAATGTTAATATACAATTATAAAATGCATTTCTAGATATATTTAGATTATACAATTATAAAATGTTAGTATACAATTATAAAATGCATCTCTAAATTATATTTTCATAAACATATATTTTGCATGTATAATTAAAAATATATATTGAGGTTGCATAATTGAAAATAATATTTTAGATTAATCTACAATACATTTTTAAATTCTAAACCGTACACTCTAAAATAAAATTTTGAATTATATAATTCAAAATATTTCTAACTGACAGAATTTAAACTTTTCGCCACCCTTTCTGTATTACAAAAAGAAAGTGTAGGGGTGCTAAAAAGAAAGTGCCTTTATGTTACCTTTGTAATAACGCTGTTGCATAAAGGTTTACTTTCGAACTTTTCTTTAGTTTATATACATATATATATATATATATATA
>Ga0209700_101124_pt1 | contig 54287 bp, 27 predicted proteins | sample SiratroredBW_FD_187528 | JGI IMG/M metagenome (GOLD analysis project Ga0209700, IMG submission 187528) | Root nodule microbial communities of legume samples collected from California, USA - Siratro red BW (SPAdes) (version 2) | ecosystem: Host-associated > Plants > Roots > Nodule | place: USA...
GAAAAAAAAAAAAAAAAACAGTATAAAAAAAAGACACTAGTAGTGTTTTTAGTTGATAAAAAAAATTGTTCCAATCTCAAATTCTATCATGGGTTGAATAAGAAAAGAAAGTGTCTTTAAATTACATTTTACATTAACTCTGAAGTGGTTTGGATTATTAAAGATATTTCAATCTCAAATTTATTAAGATAGTATTGTAGATTTATTAAGATAGTATAGTAGAGTCAATTATCGTATCTAAAATATTGTTTGTTTTGGATGACAAAGTTTCATTATAATTCTCTCTTTAAAATATATCTTAAAAGATTAAAAGAGAAAGATATATTTGAATTACTCTTAACTTTAATTCCTAGATGATGAGACTATTGAACATATTTGATCGTTGTCGTTTCACGAGCAAATTATAATAATTCTAGTGTTGATCGTCTAACGCAGTGTTAGACCGTCTAACACCAAAGAGATAATAGTATAAATAAGGAAAAATTAATCTTAAATCATCTTCCAACGAATCTAATAGTAAATTTAGTAAATCAATATTCAAAACTTATCTACAACAAGGAAAGTTAGTAATAACAGTACATTAAAGTGAACGTTTGAGATTGTTGAGCAGGAAATTCAAATAGATGATTTAGAAATAATAAAGAGAATATGTTGACTCTCAAGTTCTTTCCTAACAAATTCTTCCTTGGTTTTCTCAAGATTATTATCCTTCAATTCCCTTCACATAGTTGAACTTAATGAAACAAGCGTCAATCAAATTCAACAGAATCTTATTAGCAAATAAATGTTTACTAATATATTCAATATCTCACCTCGTCTCCAAGCATATACTCAATGAGATGTATATATTTTATCACTTAACTAAGCGTACAAGAAATTGATTAAGACTAAGCGAATACCAAGAACTCTAATTAAAAGAGAAACAATTGAATTCTCAACAAGCGTTCAAAAACAAATACTTTTCCAAAAACATAGAATTCGAAAAGACCAATAATATAGAACAAATGTTACAGAGAATGTAAAGAACAAAACTTTATTAAACAGAAACATTGGAAATCATCGTGAAATCACGAGAATCAACCCAAAGGAGTTTAGCCTTCCTTTGATGGAGACACAAAAATTACGAAAGAAAATAAAACTAGAGTTTATGCTATGCAACAGTGTCTCCTTCATGCCTCTCCAACATCTATTTATAATCTCATTTTCTCAAGAAATTAACTTAGATTTAATTCTCAGATATGTCCTTGCAATTATAAGATGTTTTCCTTAGGTGTCAAAGATTGATTTTGTAAACATCTTCTTTCCAGTAAAACTATAGATTTTCCAATTTCCTTTTTTTTTCAAATATTTTGTTTCCAAATCCTGTTCCAGATATCAACTCATAATAATTGAATTTGTTGTAAAAGATATTACAGAATATTTGAAGGAGATTTGCTCTAAATCAAGTCAGAATTGAAGAGGATCATAGAAAATCTGAATAATATCTTGGCAAAAGATTTGATTAGATTTGGAGCTCATAGAATATCTGCAAATAATTATAAACAAGAAAAGTAAGAGAATATGCTTAAAATCCAAGTTTAACCAATAATCTCAATTAAGGTCAAATTAATCCTGATTGGGTAAATCTTATTTAAAACAATAAATTTATTCTCATTTATAGTCTAAGAAAGTCAATGTTAAATACTCTAAGTGTGAATAGAAAAAAAATACTTAAACGTATTGAAATAAAAGTGTATTGTGGAGTAGTGTGTGTGAAATTTCCTTTTATTGTGTTCAAATATTGATGACCTCCATTGAAAGGTTTATAAATGCTTTATATACCTAATGTTTAGAGCATTTATCTTGCAAGTCTTTTACTTAAAACTTTCTTTTAATCAAATTTTATCTTAATACAACTATTAAATAAGAGTATTTTAACATTTTATCTACTTGAACATATTACTAGAAATCTAGATTCTTTTTGGTAAAAAAAGAAGGCTTGAAGAAATAGATAGAAAAGTCTTTGAAAGATGAAGCCAAGCTTATTGTGGAAGCACATTTTGCATTTAAAAGTTAAACTTGGAACTCTCGATAAAGATTCAACACCAAGTTAAAAAAAAAATAAAGAAAGAAAAAAACAAAATGAAAAGTGTAAATCTTATCTCCATGGGTGATGAGTGATTCTTAGCAATTTGGATACTTTAAAAAGTGATTCTCATACTTTGAGAAAATAAAAAGATGAATGAGTCTTGAAGTTAAAAAATGTTCTCTTCTAAAGTGGTGTTAATTCGATTATCTAGAAAGAAAAACCCACTCTTTATAGTCCAATCAAGTTATAATCAATTAAAGACCTTATGATCAACTAGTAGAAAAAACCTTTTTACATCGGTTCTGAAGGACATTCTACATTAGTTTTAGAATCATTGTAAATGCAGGTGATGTAGAAAGTCTTGGGCTTTCTACATCAATTCTATAATCGTTCTACATCGGTTCTATAACCGATGTAATATGTGCATACACTACATCGGTTGATAAATAAATTACCAACGTAAAATACCAATCCTAAGAGCGCTCAGGAGGAGATACTACGTCGGTTGTGGCTCTCAACTAATGTAACATACACCAGTTGGGAGCCACAACTGATGTAGTATCTACCCTATTACATTGGTTGTGGCTCCTAATCAATGTAATATCTCTATTTTATTTTAAAAAAAAGTTTAACTGATGTAATATCTCTATTTAAAAAAAATATTCCAGAATTCTTTGATAAGATCTTTAATCCATACAATGAAATACCACAAAAATTTCCAGAATTTTTTGACAAATATAGATAGGTGAAATAGAAAAAGGAGATTTTAAAAATACTAAAAAATAAAAAAAATAGTAAAAGATGGAATATTTGAAACATTTTGGATTTTGAATCCCCTTCAGGTATTGCCCACGACCTTCGTTACCCATTTCGAGCAACTTTCATTTTTTGGAGCATCTCAATCTGAGTCAAAAGTTATGGTCATTTAAATTTTTTTGTCTTAAATTTTTGAAACCCAAAATCTACGTAAATCTATATAATGTAAGAACTCTACCATCAAGTGTACACTAAATTAAGTTGCTAATAAAAAAATTAGGTTAAAAATAAATTTCTAACTATTTTTAATGAATTTACAAAATTGCTAAACTCTTGCAAAGAGAAGCTGCAAGGGGTGTCCAACCAAGCATTCATGAAGGAAAAAGGCTCATGCATCAAGTATATAACATCTTTAAAAATCTGTAATGTAAAAAAGTTAGTAAATCACCTACGTCGAAAATGAAAAAGAAAGTAGATGAGGACAAAATGAACCAACCAAATGAGCGTGAGTGAGAGTGAAAACATAAAGAACGACTAGAGAGACTCAGCAATACCACGAGGGAAAGATAAATAATAAAAGCAGTGAAAATATTTTGTGTGCCCTCACTCAAAAATTGAAAATTTTCACACATCGGAGCATATTACATCGGTTGTAGCAAGAACCGATGTAATAGGCACTTTCTATATTGGTTGTAGGTAACCCAATGGATGTAGTGTCTAACACTTATTACATTAGTTGAGGCTTCCAACCGATGTAATAGGTTCAACGCAAAACCAAATTTTGAATTTTTACTTTTTCAGTCTTTTCTACGTCGGTTAGAAGTGTCAATCAATGTAGAATGGGGTATATTGCATCGATTCATCAATAACCGATGTACTATCTCTTCACATAATTTCAAAAATGCCACTGCATTTTTGTTTACATTGGTTACGTTTTAATTGACGTTTTATCTTGTTGTAGTATGTGTTTTTTCTACTAGTGATCTTGTCATGTGTCTGATTTTGTGATTTCTTTAGATATGAAAATCAAAATTACATTGTTGTTTCAATGTATGAAGATTGAGTGATACACTTACCCGATACACATGTGTGCTTAAGAGAAACACTATAGAAGTTTTTTTGGTTTTCTTAATAATTGTCATGCCATGTTCATTAATCTCTTTGAGAGCTTTTTGCAATTGCATGGTCTAAAATGTTTCTTTAGATGATCTAATAATCTAATAAAGTTTTGATGATAACAATATTCCAAGTATGTGTTTGTATTTGATGATCTTATGTGTCTATTTTTGTAATATTCACAAATCTCTAAGCATGATGAGTATGTACAGATGAACTACAGACCCAGATAAGTTTTTATTTACTATTATGTTATTATATTAATTTTGTTTAAAATTAAAAGAAGAGGGAAGTGAAAAATAAATAAATATAAAAATAGTAAATGATTTAAATCTGTTTTGAGACCTACTTTCAACTTTATTGAGATCAAATAATTCTCTACATCTTGGTTTCTAGTTTTATTAAGTTTTGCTTAAAATAAAATTAATTTGATTAAGCATATTTTATTTACACATATGTATTTGTAGAAACTTTTTGAAATTGAGATTAAACGATTATGTTGCTATAGCTAAATACATAAACAATTAAAAATGATTTTGCTACACAAAATTTTGATTTGATTTTTTTTTAAATCTGAAAAACAAATTAAAGTGTCTTGCACATAAATATCAAAATCAGATTTTATAGGATGTTGTGCTTTAACATTCAAATTTGTTTATAATGAAAATTATTCAAATTATTATGAAATAATTAAATGACTATTTGTTTCAAATCAAAGATATCTTGTGTTGTTTAAATTGTTTCTATATGTAGATAAAGTCAGTTTTAATGTAGAATCAAGAATAGAAGTTGTTATTCCAATTATAGTTTCAACATTATATGGTTAAGATTTCCCTTTCAAGCATCCAACGACTAGTTCCAACAAAGGTACATATAGAAAAACAATTTTAAATTGAAAATATATAAGAGGCAAAAAGAGAAATACATATATAATACATTGAAGAATTTAGTAAATATTTGAGTGTCTATTGTAAATCCGCTATTGAGAGCATCTAGAGTTTTTAGTGAGAAAATTGTGCAATTCTTCACCATTGTGAAGTAAACCCTTTGTGAGGATTCATTGTTCTCTCTTTTGAGAGTGTTTCTTTTAATATTGTGAGGCCTTGATCATAAGGGGAGATTGGGATTGGTATAACTTGGAGAGGCTTTTGTACTCGAATAACCTGAAGAGGTTTTTGTACTTGAATAACCTGAAGAGGTTTGTGTGCTCGTTGTAACCTGGAGAGGTTTGTGTACTCGTTGTAACCTGGATAGGTTTATACTCATTATAAACGTTTATGATATAGTGGAACCTCTTAAACAATTTGTTAAATGAAGAACTAGACGTAGCCCAAGAGATTAGGGTGAACCAATATAAAATTGCTTCATTTGAGCTTATGTATTCTTGCCTTGGACGATCTTGCTTGGTGGTTTTTGTTTACAATTGAGTTCAAACTCCATTCAATTCTCCTTCTTGAGCCAGCTATTCGTACAACATCCTTACTTTGATAATTGGAGTAAGCACTATAGTGTGCAATTATGTTCTACGAAACTTTTGAATTGAAGAAGCAAATGAGAAATAGTTGAGATTGAGGATGTTTGAGTTTCAGTCTTATGTGATGTTTTGTTTTGTGGTAGTCATAGTTTTGTTTTTCTTTTTTATTCTATTTTGATTACCATTGTTAGACTTTTTGCTTAAGGACAAGCAAACCTTTAAGTTTGGGGTGTTTAGATAAATGTTTTGTATACCTATATTTAGAGCATTTATCTTGCAACTCTCTTACTTAAACCTTTGTTTTAATCAAATTTGATGTTAATCCAACCATTAAACAGGAGTATGTTTAATATTTTATCTACTTAATATATTATTAGAAATTTAAATTCCTTTTGAAAAAAAAAGGAAGAATTGAAGAAATATGTAAAAAAAAGTCTTTGAAAAATGAAACTAAATTCATTGTAGAAACAAATTTTGACTTTAAAAGTCAAACTTAACATACTTGATTGAAAATTTTGAGGTTGAGCGTGAGAATTCTGAGGCTGACCATGACCAAGCTAAGAGTGAATTTTTGGAGGCTAAGCATGAGAGGTTTGTTGTGTCTTTAATAAGTCATTTTAAAAGTGGTTTGGACAACGATAGAGGAAGTTTCGTGCATTTGGAGGTTCAAACCTAGGTTATGGAGAAAAATAAGCTTCTTGCATAAGGGTGAATAATTGGAAGGCTTCCCTTATGCTTCCACGACTCTTCACACTAATTTCTTTATTTTTATATCATCTCTTTCAATCTAGTTCAAAAGACTCTCCTTCTTTAAAGTTAAATGATAGTTCAATGATATTTAATCTAAGTGTGTTGAGAGTAAAAGGAGATTTATGCTTGATGTTTTTTATATTGGTTCGTTTATTAACCATGAACATGTTTAGTCATTGATTAACTTGATCAAATTTTGTAAGGCAGACTACTATTGCAAAATACAATATGAGTATTCTTTGGACTTCAACCACTCATAACTTAACAAATGAGTATTATTTGGAATATAATCACCCCTAAGATTGAGAATTGTTTGGAATGTAACTATTCCTGTCTAAAAATTTATGAAAGGATAATTACAAATCCTTAGCTAGCTGTTGAGAGATAAGGAGAAGTTTTTTGTTCTTCAGTTGCATTTGTTATCATAAACTTGATGGTTGCATTAAATGCTTTTGTGAAAATAGACAACATACACAAGAATGAAGGTTTGAATTACGTATTTAAAACTTTATGAAGTTTTCACAAAACTACCATCTAATAAAAGAAGTTAGACAAAGTTTTATCTTGATAGATGCACTAAGAAGGGGTTTTCGTAAAATTTAATGAACACAATGAGAAGTAATATTAAGGCAAAGATAGATTTATACTTTATGTTTTTACACTGGTTTGTTTGAAAACCTAAACTACTTCAATTATCGACACGGTCAAGTCTCACTAGCAAACAATTATTGTAAAATACAAGGCAAATATTTTTTTTTACCATAGCCACTTCTAGCTAAAAACTCAGTATTATTTAGACTACAATCATTTCTAGCTAAAACTGATTATTATTTGAAACATAGACACTTCTGACTAATACTGTGTATTATTTGGAATGCAATCACTCTTAGCTAAAATTGAATATTGTTTGGAATATAGCCACTCCTGAATAATACTATTTGGAACTAATCCTAACTAAAACTGAGTATTATTTGGGATATAGTGAGTCTTGTTTAAGACTGAATATTTTTTGGAACATAACATTTTTTACTAAACAACATTTTTTTTACTAAATATAAGAGGGTAACGTCCTAAGATAGATACAAGATCAATAATACTCTTTTAGGTTGCTAAGGAACATAAACAATGTTCTTGTTTCACAACTAGGACATAAGGATTGCTTAAAGATTGTAAGGGCATATGTCTATCATCATTGTGAACCTTTTTTTTTTTCAAGGAATCTTCTAGATATAGAGTTTAAGAAGAAAAAGTCAATGCAAATCCTTGTTAGTTGTTAAGATCTTCAGAGAAGGTCTTTTTTTTTTTTGCAAGTGTGCCTCAATCCACTTCAAACGTAGAAATATATTAAATGTTCTTCATTCAACATTAATTGCATATCTCTTCTTCAAGAAAATTTTTGATACATGACATGACTTATCAGACTTAGGTCAAATAACTTCTAGCGAAATTAAAGTAAAAGGGAAGATTGTATGAGACTTATGATTTTTGCAGAGTTGACATTCAATCTTTTTTGGAATGGCTATTGGCATAGAGTAATCTTACCACATTCTTCAAGAGATCTTTGATGTAGACAAGTCTTCCTAAAATCCTCTTGTGAGACAAATAAAAGAAACATTCTATACAATTTAGGGTGTTATGAACTTTATTCTAACAACTATCCATACAGAATTGAATGTATACTATTATTTGAATGAATATTCTAATACTTAGCATAACTTATTAAGCCTAGGTCAAATTACTTCTATCTCAATTAAAGTAAAATTTAGAATTGTGTATAGCAAATAAACTAAGTAAAAGTGACTAATTATCTTTTTTGAGAAGTTTTTGGCGTGACATAGTGTTAATCTACTTTCAAGAGATATTCTGATGTTAATACACTCTTAACATGTATTTTCATAAATATTACGAAACTGAATATTGTACCATTAAATTTGTTGACAAAATTTTGCAAGGAACCACTAAGGTGCAGAAAAATATCTCTCATAATACCCAACATTCTTGAGAAAGTATCAAGTGATCAAAATTTTGTAATAAAACCTAATTTTTTTAAGTTTTGACGATAAGGGTATACAAACCTAAATAAAACAAGTCAGGTGTTGCAAAGAGTCTTCCATGATAAAAGAAAAACACAAAAAGTACCGCAAAAACCAAAATTTTGTAATAGAATTTTTATTCACTTTATTTTCTTAAACCCTTCAATAATTAAATATATAAATTTTAAATAATTATAACTATATTCATTTTATTAATTATTAATATATAAACAAAACAAAATTTATTAATTAATCACACAACATTACCATTCATGACTTATGAATCAAGAATCATACTCGTTCATGTAATGTTACTATCAACGAGACAAATATTTTTCGCACATCACAGATGATGTACGGATTAGACAATATTTCCGTTTGGGTCATCCTCATTTGATGAGAAGCTAAACACTTAACAAGCTAAACAAATGACCAAGATTTCATTGAAAGTCTACAAGGTCCATTTAATTTCAAAATTCCTTTAAATTGAGGTTGCTTATTTCAATTACTTCCTCACAACAAACCATTTTCATATTACTAACCAAAAACATTTCCTTTATACGATGGCAATAACACAACCAAGATACTTACAAAACCCTACAATTTGATTGAAGTAATACTTCACTTCGGAGATTAGGAGCCTCAATCTTTAATGGTCTAAAAGGTTTCGATATTAGTTTCCCTTTTCAATGCCTCAAAATTTTCTTCAACCAAAAGCCATATTCACTAATATTTGACAAGACGCAGTAAAGAGTAACCAAATGCGAATATCATTGAATCATTTCATTTGTTCATGATACACTTTTGCCCGAATATATTGAAATAAATCATATTTTGATGTTCTGAAAATTATCTACTATTTCGGAAAGACAACCTGATCAAATTCGCTCTTATGTTCCTATGAGCTAATCTCCTAATACATAAATCAACAGAATACATTATAATACAAAATTCTTCAAAAATTAAAAATTATCTTCTTTAAATTATAAACTTTATTTCTCTCTATTTGAAATATAATATGTATATATTTACCCATCCATAAATAAATTACCTACGCTTAGATTATTTATGAATTTTTTTTGTTAGTAATCCATAGATAATACTGATTTATTTACAAATTTTTGTTGTTACCTACATATTTCAGTTGGGGATAAATTCGTTTCTTTTTTTTAGTGTGCTTCCCACCTACTTTATTTACAAGATCATTACATCTATCATCAATAATGAAAATAAGGCTAAGTCCAGAATTTAGCACAATAAATACAGTAATCTATAAAAAAAATCATTATACACATAAAATTTTCAATCAGCATAACTATTTAGTAAATTAGTTCATCAATTTTCATAAAAACCACGATTTGAAGTGAAATCTTACGTTAAAGTTATTAATTCTACTTCTAATGTGAGTAAGGATCTTTCACATAGTTTTCTTAAACCTATTTAATAAATTAATTTCATCAATTTTCAGAAAAACCATGATTTTAAGTGAAATCTTATGTTAAAGTTTATTAATTCTACTTCTTATGCAACTAATGATCTTTCACAGAGTTTTCTTAATTTGAGAGATCTTTCACAGAATACTTCTCAAATCAGGATTGCAAATAATATATGCTATTCTCACAAATAAATGATGAACTCTCTTTAATAATAAAACTTTCATACTTAAATATTAACCAACAAAATTTCATATACAATAATATATATCAATAACAACAATTTAACATATATCACTGTTAGAAAAATTATTAATAGTGATAAAAAATGGATCACTAATTAAAACAATAACTGATTCAAGACCTTTTAGCAGCTTGAGAAAGTCAACAACTATGAGATCAAAACATTTTTTTTTGACATATTAGGATTATTATTATACTTATTGTTACAATTACAATTAAAATTATTATTAATATTATAATTATAAATTTTATTTTTATTTTTATTTTTATTATTATTATCATTATTATTATTGATTATTATTATTGTCATTATTCTTATTCTTATTCTTATTTTTTTTTCTTCTTATTATTATTTATTATGAATATTATTATTATTATTGATATTATTATAATTATTATTAATCTTATTATTATTACTACTACTATTATTATTACTATTATTATTATTGTCATTATTATTATTTATATTAATCACAACAACAATAATTCGTAGTATCAGGGATAATAGTTTCACATTAACCAACAATAAATTCACATCCACAACCGTACTAAAATACAACAAAAAAATATTTAAATAAAATAAACTTTAGACTTTTTTTCCTATTTTGAAACAGTTCGATATATTAATATTAAAATTGAAAAGATCTTGTCTCTTTTATAAGATTTTTTTTTATACTTTCCTAAAGTTGGTTGAACTAAAATTAATATCGATGGAGTGGCTAGAGATGTTCCTGGTCTTACAACTTATAAATGTATTTTGAGGGCAAACCTGAGAAATATGTGGGTAACTTTTTTATTTTCTTGAATATTCAACATATTTTTTATGTTTTATGTTGAAGTCATTAGTGTCATTTGTATTATTGAATATGCTCAATTAAAGAGTTTCAAAAAGCTTTGGTTAGAGTGTTATTTTTTTGTGTTTTGTCAAGTTTTTTGTGTTACTATGTATTTTAGAGTAACTCATATCTTTAGGAAAGGTATTAATTGTGTTAATGGTTTCTTAATAATAATATTAATTATGTCTATTAATATTATTATTATCAATATTAATAAGTATAATATTAATAATAATATTAATTATAACAATAATATTAATAATAATACTAAAATCATAATAATAATATTAATAAATATAATATCAAAAGTAATTTTAATAATAATATTAAGAATATAATATTAACAACTTTAATATTATTATTATTAATAACATTAATACTAATATTAAAAATAATAGTATTATTAATAAAATTAATAATAATAGTAATAATTTTAATTTTAATAATAATAAATTAATAAAAATAATATTAAATATAATATTAATAATATTATTAATTATATAAGTTAATAATAATAACAATATCATTATTACTAATTTTAATAGTATTACTAATTTTTATTAATAATAATCAAAATAATGTTAGTATAATCAATAATAATATTATTATTAATATTACTAATAATATTAAAAAATAATAATGTTAATAATAATTATAATTTTAATGAATTAATTATTATGTTATCTACAAAAAATTCGTAGGTATTACCTACCCACTTACATCTGTACATAATGACATACAGATTTGACTTTGTAGGTAATTACTTACGGATTTGTTCTTAACAAATCCGTGAGTAAAATCCGTTTGTAGTGTCAAATTTATCTTCGGATTATGATTTGTATATAATTACTTATGGATTAGGATCTGTAAGTAATTACCTACAAATTATGATCTTATGCCTACAAATTTTTTCATAAATAAAATTCATAGGTAAGATTCGTATGTAATATCAAATTTATCTACGGATTATAATCTCTATGTAATTACCTGTGAATTTTTTTATAAATAAAATTTGTACGTAAAATCTATATATAATAGATCCATAGATAATATTAAATTTATCTACACATAAAAATCCATGTATAATAATTTATCAATAAATAAAATTTTTTTTAATGTCTAATCTACGTTCGTAGACAATTCACTGTGAACAAATTTCTCTCTCTTAGGGAGTTAAAAAAACTCTTCAAAGCTTACAAATCTAGTCGGTACTCTCTCACACTTACCATGAGTACACTCACTTAATTGATGTTGTATGCGTTTTGCAATAGGTGCCAATTTATATAAGGAATATTTATATCTAAATCCACAAACTGTACTACAAATATGTGACCATGATATACAGTTTTTACACTTGGTTAAAATATAGATCATCACGAGGTTTGTACGACCAAGGTGCATCAGATACTTACCCCAAATGATTCATAGAATAGACTTTAGACAACCATAAATCAATTTGTTTACTAAGTTAATATCAACAATTAACGATAAAACTCACACAAAATAAATCATATACTCACTTTAAAAATTTTAATATTGAAATGAATTTGCATATGAAGTATTTAAATAAAATACAAAAACCGATTACATTAATAGAGGTAACAAACTACAATATTAGAGCCAAAATTTATGTTCAACTCTCAATTGTGAGTAAAGTTGTTTTTATTCAAAGACATAAAACCCATTCTATTAATCTTAAACTTTTTCCCTTGTGGATTTTCTCTTGCCCATTAGGTCAAACTTTATAATATTATAATTATGATTTAATAGATTGTTGTTAGAGTATATAAGGTAGAAGGTGTAATTAATAGGTGAAGAGAGAAATATTAGATGAAAGATTAGTTTCCCATGTTGGGATAAAAAGGATAAAAGAAAAAGACTAGAGACAAGTTTACGTTGTCATAATTATTGATGGGTGGTTTAACCTCATAGTTGTCTCTAGAGGATAATTGAAATGAAAAGCCTAAAAAGTGGTAGAATAATAAATAGTGGGCAATTTTGGTCGAAGATTGTTTGGCCAAAAACGTTGATTGTATGATTGAGGGTAGGCCATGATTCAGCAAGCTAACCAAACCTTGATTCAGTAGTCAATTAATAACCAAACAAACATCTTTTTCATTCAAAGGATTCAATCCTGAGAAGTCATTTTAAAGTAAAGCATTGCGTGACAAACTCTGTGCTTTTGGTTTTCAAATAGCCGACCACACCCTCACTTCACTCTTTATTAAAAGATGAGATATCACACAATGTATTTTCACATTTCCTCTCTTTGCTTCCTTTTACAGCTGTCTTTATTCCATACCTTCTTTCTTCTCTTCCTCACATTTTATACATTTGTAAGTAAAAAATTATTAATTTATAGTATATAAATAACTGCAAACCTTATTTTACAAACAAATTTTATAAACATTAATTTATAATATATAAATAAGTATAAAACTTATTTGTTAAACGAATTTGGTAATGTTAAATTAGATTTTATTTCTTACAATAAGTGTCTACACATGTTTAATTATGTACTTTTCCACCATTTCTCTCTCCATTGGACTAATATTAAATACACATTTAGATCTAATACATCTTTAAAATTTTAACTCTTTTCTTCCAATTATATATTTTGTAGAGTATGCTATCACACTTCCAAATCCAAATGTTTTCTTTTTATGTCTTATCTTCTTCAAAAGGGGTTTGTTACATATCTATAAAGCTTTGACATAGTGTATAAATTTCACTTCTGTGCTTTTTTGACATTGCAGATACGAATATGTGGTAGATACATATTGACACGGTGTCGAACACACATAATTAGATCAAGTATGACGTGAACCTTGAACACTTTGAAGAGGACAGAGTCTACTTCTTGATACGTCTCTCCCACCAAAATCACAACAATCAAATGCAAATCTTAGAAAAAATAAGAATGAAAAGAGAATTTAATAACAAATAATATGTCCATTCATTAAATGATTCAAAAAAATCTTTGTATATCTCAAATAACACTTTGAAGAGGACATAGTCTACTTCTTGGATACGTCTCTTCCACCAAAATCACAAAAATTAAATGTAAATCTTAGAAAAAATAAGAATAAAAAGAGAATTGAATAACAAATAATATGTCCATTCATTAAATGATTCAAAAAATCTTTGTATATCTCAAATAACACTTTGAAGAGGACATAGTCTACTTCTTGGATACGTCTCTTCCACCAAAATCACAAAAATCAAATGTAAATCTTAGAAAAAATAAGAATAAAAAGAGAATTGAATAACAAATAATATATCCATTCATTAAATGATTCAAAAAATCTTTGTATATCTCAAATAATCTTTGTATTTTCAAGAGGAGTTTATAAATTATCGAAGAATTACAAAGACTTCACCCACATCAAGATGTGAAATTACTCATTAAAGGAAGAAATATTTTAAAAAATACTTTGATGAAGAATATAAAGAGACAAGTAAATATAAAATTTGCAAATTTTTCAAATGAGAGAGAAGATTTTGCCGAGAGATAGAAGTAAAATGTAACACCCCAAAATTGTTTTCTAACATTTAGTCTATCCAAATTAACAGGACATAATATATAATATAGATATATACCAATATGCACTCACACTGTACCTCAAAATATTTTTCACTTCATAGGAAATTAAAACATAACTAATTACATTTAAACACACACATATATAAAAACAAAGATAAGATTTTTTTTAAAAAAGCTTTTAAATCTACAAATGGTCCAATCAAGAGCATCTTATACATTATCATCTGTAACATTACCTGCTTCCGTATATAACATCATCACATATAGAAACAAACATACAATACAAACAAGAAAGGGTAAGCTAGTAATTCGAAATATCTCAAATAATCACAGGTTACATCATTTAACACATAACAATCAATTGACATCTATCATCCAACTCAAGACATCACATGATAGAGACAGACTCAATTCTACTTTTCGTACTCATGCATTGAATAGACCCTAAGATTTCATACTATTCCCAATTTGTGTCTCATCTCATCACCATTAATCTCATATGACATGGTTAATCTATATGACTATCCTGACCAACCCTCTTTCAAGCTATAGTTTTAGTCATATGAACCTTCTTCAACTCTTACCATGTAGTAATATTCATCTATTTGATTCCTATTACTAGTAGAGAGTCATGATATCAATCGTTAACCAGATCCTTATACAATGCAAGTCCTATTACTTCTCAACACAAATTTTTTCTTTCCTAAAAACACTGTGTTTACACATTACATACAATTCATATCATACATCATCAGTTTTTATTCGTCTATTCATTCACTTTCCATTTCAATTCCTATATCAACATCAATTACTATTACCACACTACATTCAAATATATTTTTCTTCAATAACTGGTCTCAAATCTTTAAAACTTATCAAAGTCTTATCATAAGTCATATTCAATCCATCAAACAACAATCAAAAGTTCTCATATACTACTTTCTAACATCATTACTCAAATCAGGTCAATCAATCACACCAAATCAAGATAAACAATCCAACTCATCCAACTCATTCGGTACTCAAGGAGCAGTCAGACCTGTAATAAAGACTTATGCACTGATACACACAAATTTAGTATTCTATCCTAAAGTTCTATTTGAAAGTAACTAACTAGTATAAAAACAAGTTACTAGCTTCCTTTACCTAAGATGATGATGATCTCCACAACAGTTCCTCTAATACTAGATATACTAATCCAAACCTCTAGAGATCTAGAATAAGTTATCAGAACAAAATCAAATTTCAGTATAATCTCAATTAAGTTGAAAGAAATACTTTTCTTAGTTGTTCCTACTAAGATTGATAACAAGAATATAAGAAAAAACAAAGATTAAAGGATTTTTAGAGAAAATAGAAACTTACTCTGTTTGAGATTTTGATTGGTTAAAAATGAATCTAGAGACATCAGCTACTACAATGCTTTATTAGATTCTAAACAGATGAAGTATGAAGTAAAAAATTGAAGAGAAAAGAGAACTTGTGAAAGTGAGTGAGAGAATAAGAAAAAAGAGAAATGGAAGTGTTGGGGCAGGGGTTGTGTATTCTTCCTTTTAAAACTTGTTGTGACTTACATAAAATGGATGAAAACTATAATAAAATGATTGCTAGCTTATGTCTTGATGAATTAGACTAAGAAATTGTATTTTTCAATAAAGATGAAATGTAGATGTTGTATATGGTTAGACATTCTTTTATAAATATGTCTTTTTTTTATATTACAAACAATATTAGTATATTTTAATAAATTAATAATCATATATATATATATATATATATATATATATATATATATATATATATATATATTTATTTTTTCTTTATATGTTCAAATCACACTCCCACACAGTTAAGAAAGAAAGTTAACAAAGAGTATAAATGAGATAAATCACATAAAAAATATAAGCCTTTTGAAAAATTTCACTGCTATTTTACCTGATGGATTTATGTTAATTCTCCAACTTACCTCAACATCTTCCGTATACATAGATTAAGTTAAACCATCTAAAACTATTTTAAATAATTTCATTTTTTGTGTCTGAAATATAGATATAAGTCTTCAAATACCAAACTAAAACACTCTTCATTCAAGTAAAAAATTTTACTTAAATTATATAAATAAGGAAAATGATGTTTTAAGAACATGTTTCTCTTGTCTAACTAATTCACAAGTCTCTTATGATAATATAATAATGATTAAGTTGAACAGTTCTTTCACTTAGTTACTTATATATATGTATATTATTATAGAGTCATGATAATTAGATATCCTATAAATTTTTATACTCACTTTATATTTATTTTTTTATTTACAAATATAAAAAATTATTTTTTTAATAATTATATTACTTCCAAAAAGTGCCATGTGAGGTGGAGATGTGAAAAGATCATTTCTAAAAATACTAGTAGTTTATACATAATGGTTGATGAGATATCTGTGCACCCATCTGACTGCTACCTACCTTTGCAGGGTGAGAAGAAGTCTCACTCCAATTGTGAGCAGCTTTATTAACTTAGTTTCAAAGTTCATATATAATAGAGATTTGACTTTTGGTGCCATGGCATATGAAATCAAAGCTGGTTCAGGGAAATGCCATACTATTGGGTCTATGTTTCAACTGACAGATAGTAGTTGTTATCCTTGTAGACCACCCTGAACCCTGCACCAATTTGACAATCCTAGTATTATATTGAAGGGTTGGTGTTCCTTGCTATGTTTATGTAGCACTTTTTTCAATTAACATTATTTTTTATTAGAAAATGTTTGACTGGAAAAATAGATATAAATTGAAGTTAAATATGTTTTTGGTTTCTGATGAGTTTTATAATTATTTTTAATTTTTGGTCTTAATAGATCAACACATTGCACCAGTTGAGGGGTGTATAATTTGGTGATTTCACTATTTTTCAATGAACAGGGGCATGAACATGTGCCAGTTGGAAAATTTGGAGGAGGCCCACAAGGCTGAGAGCAACTGCTCATTATTATTTAATCACTGGCTTTCTTAATGAAAGCAAAGTGGGTCTGTTTCTTTGCTGTGGAACACTTCCTCTTGAGGGTCCACACTTTGAACAGAGAAAGCTCATCATGCATGAGAAAGAAGAAAAATGAGAAATGATTGCCGTTGCACCCACATAAAAATCACATCCACTTCACCAAAAGTTCCAACATTGTGATTTCTAACTATTGTGAAAAAATAATATACAAAAATCTTGTTATTTGTGCTCAATGTGAAATCAATCCAAAGTTCCTCGTTTTTGGGTATATGATACTATAATAATAACAAATGTTCGCTGATTTCAAAGGTATCCCATTTAATTTTAGTTACAACCCTTCGCTTTTTGCAAGCTCCAGTTCTCCTAAATGGTAATTCTTGACCTTTTTTAAGAGTTTATTTTTGTTTTATAACCTTTTCAGTGGATGTTGGATCATATTATATCAGCATCATATTATTTTTTTTTTAACTATACTGACTTGTCTGCATTAGTGTTAAAATTACTCGGAAAGTAAAGTTTTGATCGATGTGCATGTTTTGGTCTTTGTAACCACTATTTGCCCCTATGGGAAGCTACTCTGACAAAGTCTGCAAGTGGTTCCTTTTTTTTTGGGACAAGTGTAATGTTTAGGTTTCAACAAGTCCATTACTTAAATCAGTTTAGTGTCTACTTACAAACCAATTTGTACGTTTCATCCATCTACTTGTTCAAGCTGAGCTGGGGCCATTAGATAGAGAAAAAAACCAAGATATATGCTGTATAAGAGAGGATTCTTTTGAGCATTCTCTCATATCAGGAAACTGGAGTTGCTCCATGTGATATTGTTGTTAAATGGCTAAGAAAGGTTGGTTTAGCATGATTAAGAAGATCTTTTTATGGGGGGCACAGTCCTCACACACCAAGGTAAATTTTCTGCTCATTTGACTGATAATAATTCTCTTTAGGCAAGATTGTGCTGCTTACTCATGAGACAAACCTGTTTTCAGAAGGAAAAGAGAAGGGTTTGGATATTTGGGAGGGTTAAGACCAAGAGATTGCCTTCAATTACAGCTCCACCACCCTCAAAAGAAACGAGACTAAGTGAAGCTGAAGAAGAACTCAACAAGCATGCTTTAACAGTGGCCATTGCTTCAGCTGCTGCTGCTGAAGCTGCTATTACTGCTGCTCAGGTTGCTGTTGAGGTTGTCAGGCTCCAATCAGCTCATCAACAACTTAATGAAAAACAAGAACAGCTTCATCCTATTAAAACTAGGCATGATTCTCCTCATTCCACACACCACTGCCAGAGGAAGATGGAAGAATCTTCAGCCATCAAAATTCAAACAGCTTTTAGAGGCTACCTAGTGAGTTTGTCTAATCTCTCTCATTTACATATATGAAGCTTAAATCCTTTCTCCACCTTGGTCACTTCTCTTAGCTAAGTGGTCTTTAATTGGTTCAGTTAAATTTGAGAAACCAAATATAAATAAGGATACACAAATATGTTCAGAACTAAAACTTGGTTATGAAATTAGAAAATGCTAATTCATTAGAAGTCTTCAACGAACTAGTGATTTCCCAAATTAGATTAAGGTAACTTGGGAACAGAAACTACATTTTCATGTAACATATTTCACAAATTTAACTAATTAGTGAGAGTTGCAGTAATCATATTTGCCAAGTTAACACCAAAGAGAGGAAAGAAATCTGAAAGAATCAAGGGAAAAGTAACATAAGTTACGGTAGATGAAAATAAGTAACTGAAGTCATCTTAGTAGATTCTCTTAACACAATTCACTAACTGGTGAGAGTTGCAGTCAAGGAAAGCTTTAAGAGCATTGAAGGGAATAGTGAAGCTTCAAGCTATCATTCGTGGAAGAGCTGTGAGACGCCAAGCTTTGTGCACTCTGAAGTGCTTGGAGTCCATAGTAAGTATCCAGTCACGTGTCTTTGCAAGGAGACTCAAAATGGTTGAAGGAAGATGGGATTGTGGTGAACATGAAGACATGGAAGGTTCAAGAGACAAGATAATAAGGGTAGGGATAACATGTTCTTGTTGATCATTAGTTCTGTTCTCATCACATCACAAAAGTAAAGTTTCTCTGCCAATGTAATGATCTGCAAGTTATTATGGATGGAAGCTTACAAACATATTTTTCTCACTTGTTAATCCCTTAAATTTGAAATATGGCTTTCATATTTGTCAGATGGACTCAAACAGTGAGAGAAGGTGGGATGATAGCATGTTGTTGAAGGAAGAGGTAGATGCCTCTTGCATGAGCAAAAAAGAAGCAGTTGTTAAGAGAGAAAGAGTAAAAGAATACTCATTCAACCACAGAGTAAGCTCTTAAACCAGTTTTCCTTAGTTTGGGAAAACATGATCTATGTTTTCATTTTGTTTCCTATTTCCAACAATTTCCTTGAGAAATAGTATAGTTAAGATCCTGTTATTTTCACTGTTTTCTGTACAAACACTTCAAAATGGGAATAAAAAAAGAGAACAATGTGATATTCTTTTAGTTATTTGTGGAAACAGAAAGCATTTCTTAAACCAAATAGACCTTATTGGTCTCATTCTAACTTAGAAAACACTTTTCTCAGAAGTCAGCTGAATCAGAAAGAGATAAAATAAATGGAAGATGGAGGTACTGGATGGAGCAGTGGGTAGACACACAACTTTCCAAGAGTAAAGAACTTGAAGATTTAGACTCAGTTTTCAGCTCACATCACTCTAGACTTGGGAAGGAAAGTGGAAGTAGACAACTAAAGCTAAGAAATACTCAGAGACAAAATCAGGTTGAAGGATTAGATTCTCCAGCACTTTCTTCAAGGAACACATTTCCCCACAGGAGCCAGACTTCAGAGGCAGAAAATCAGTCATTCCCAAGCTCACCTGCAATTCCTACATATATGGCTGCAACAAAATCAACACAAGCAAAAGCAAGATCAACAAGCTCCCCAAGAGCAAGGACAGGAGGGAATTTTGACATGAACTCTGACAGCTATTCACCATGCAAGAAAAAGTTACCACTTGTGACTTCTATTAACCAGCAAAGATCTCCTAGCTTAAAGGGCCTTCCTAGACCACTGAAACTAAGTCAGACATTGAGGGATCTCAGCATTAACTCAGATTGCTCAGTGCCAATCTCAGATCAAGAAAGTTCCTTCAAATGATACATACTGCTTGAAGAGAGAAAATTGTTTGTCATATTATATATGCAAGTAAAAATTGATTCTTTTTTGGTTGAGAATTGGACTTTATGTGACAGAATGTTGCTAATTTTTTTCACTGAGTAGTTGATCACTTGTGTGATCTGAAGTCAAAACTCAAAATCATATCAAATGCATCTAATGACCATGTCCAAGGTTTTGAAAAATGATCAAGACTACGGTTATTCTTTACAAGAAGAAATGCTGGTCGATGATTGGACTTTTTGTCTCTCCAAAAAGTCAACTAATATTTTTTTCATAGAAGATGCCGACAAAATAGGTATTTATTATAGTTTCTACTTGTTAAACTTGGATGATCCATACTTAACTTACGGTGTTTGTTGCATGTTGTCTAAAAGGGTTAAAATTATTGGAGGTTGTAACCATATATTTTTCTATCTAAGTTATATGAATAATAGTTTCAACTATTAGTTCAATATAGTTTATTCCGTTTCACGAAATTAATTAATTACTTTTCTTCTAATTGTATAAATAAGTAATTTAAAAAATAAATTTAATTATTTTAAGTAATATCTTGAATGAATAAATATATAATTTGAATATTTTGATAAAATATACCTGTGTAGAATGAAAATAAAAATATTAACATAACATAATTAATTGTAAATTGATTTGTTTTGGACCATGCAAGATTTCGCAAAATAAATTCATCAAAGAAGGCTTCTTCTTGCACCTCCATAATAAATTCATCAAAGACGGCTTCTTCTTGCACCTCCATTTGTTCTTTTTACACTTTCATATATTTTCAATTTTTTTAAAGTGTCAATTTTTAAAAGACTCATTTGCTTTTATGAAGGTTAATTTAAAGATTCACTTTTGAAACAGGCTATTCTGAAAGGAAAATTTGAATAGGTCATTCAAGAAATTAAATTTAATCTTCTGGATTAAGTTGTTCTCGTATACAAATTTTGGTTTTGAAATAGTTTGTTGCACCTCTTCTAAAATGACTCAATCTTGAAGCTATTTTCGAATCTGTTAATAACTTTTGAAAATCAAACACGAAAATTCCCACCCCTATGACGTGGCGCGCTCATCCTCTTTCCCTTTATTCTTCCAATACTCCTTCCATTGACAACACTATATTACCTTCAATGGTGGAAACGACAGTGGATACGGCAGTAGGTAGTTCTTCACTGTGGTGACACTGCAAAATGAAAAATGAGAAGTGAGATGTAGAGTTAAGAGTAAAAGAGAGATAGTGTACAATCTAATGAGGGACACTTTAGAAAAACAGAAAACATATGGAGGCTCAGAAAGAAGGTGTGCAGGAAGAAATCCTCTCCATCAAATTTGTTGGACTAATTAAATTGCTTTTCCAATTGGTAGAAGGGGATTTGTTTTTGCACCTCGTGAGTTATTTAAAGGACAAAATTAACCCTGAACATTCACTCTCTTTATCTTGATTGTTCTCTCGTCCAGATGATGTGAATTAGGAATTTTCTGAATTATAATATTCGGAAGTATTTTTTTTGTCAGAAGAGTAGCTTGAAGTCACATCAAGTTTACTTCTTATATGAAAGTCTATTCTGGATTTTATTCTTAATTATATAAATCGAGAAGTTATTTTAAAAATATATTATAATCTAAACATTATTTTTTAAAAAATAAAATTTGAAAGTCATTTTAGAAACTACATAATTTACAAATAATTTTTTTTCTAAATAGAATTTTCAGATTGTAGAATTTGAAATAGATTTTTTTAATATTTTTCAAATTATGCAATCCAGTAATGATTTTTAAATTCAGAGGCCTATTCTACATTGCACAAGCCTTTCTATACCAAGAACAAAATAGAAATTTCCACATTTATAGGGTGCAAAAGGAAAGCATGGGTGTGCAAAGAAACCTCCTTAATAAAAGTTTGAAAAGGGACCAAAGTGATTGTTTCTGCATCTTCATACTGACTTTTTATATTTCATAATAAATTTGAATTTATGATTTTTAATCCTATCCTTTACCTCTTTCACGCATTATCTCTATCTCTCACACCTCCATTAAAAATTGTAATAATATATTTAAAATTTTTTTAGTATTATAGTTTGGACAACCTGTAATATTAAAAGAATTTTAAACACAACCTAATATAAAAAAAATTAAATTTATTGCAGGTTGTATAAATTGTAAGTATAATTCTTTTAAATATATTGTAATTTGTATAACTCGCAAGTTTGAAATTAGAATTTTTAAAAAAATAAAAGTGCAGAAAAAATAATTATAAGTTATACAATTTATAATGATAATATTTTTTAATTACATTGTGATTTATGTAATTTATAAAGAAAAAAAAAAATTGAATCACAGTTATTGTCAACGATGATGAAAGTCTAAGATTTCTCTCCCTCAATAGTTACAGCCAGCAGGATGTTCTTCTACTTCAATTATCCCTCTCTTTTATCTTTGATTATCCTAAACTTATTTCCACAAACATTGAATTGAACACCTCTTTTGCCTTTAACCTACTTCTAAATTAACAAGAATATTTTGTCTTTTTTTCCAAGACTCAAATAAAAATATATAAAATTATGAAGGTGCAGAAAGCCACTACGAAGGTGAAGGAAGACTGTCCAATTCCTTTCTGTGTTTTCGGCCCACGACAAAATCGATCGAGCAAGGAACAAGATTTGTTTCACCATTATTACTATTTTTGATGTGATGTTAATTAATGTAAAGTAATCAAGAAATTTATGTTCTTATCTAACCTTTATCCCTTTTATTTCCAGCCAAGTATTTTGTCAAGGGAGGTATTTTTTTTTTTTCCTTTTTTTACTTTTTATAAAATGCTAGAGTCAGATTTACTGTATTATCTTATAGAGAAGAAAATATTTTTTTGAAAGAATGATGTGGTGTGATTTAGTCAACACATCAGAAGTTTTTATGTTCCTTGTAATGAGTTGAAGCATTACATTATGTACTTCTCATTAATTTATTTCTTATTGCCAATAAAAAATGATCACAATCACTTTGTTTATTTGATACTAATTGTATGAGTGATAAATGTATTTGGATAGTTTAATGTGAAGATGTCTAACTGTTGGAAATTGTAATATATATTACAATTAAGTTTCAAAACTTGTTTTTTAAGTAATGATATGGATTTATGAGATTAAGATGATATAGAATGATAAAGATTTTAGTTAAATAGTTTTGTGTTATATATAATTCATATGTAAATTTGAGAAATTAGTGTTATTTACAATTGTTCTTTTTAAGTTGTATTTGATAATTATAGAGATATGTTGAGTATAAATTGTGATTTTTTTTTCTTCAATAGCATCCTTTTAAAAAAAAATATATATTCCAGTAATACTTTTTTTACTTTATTTTTCTAACTAATATTATTTATACTTTAACTCTCTAATTAATATAACTATGGAAAATTTGTTTCTCATATATCAATATTATAATTTTTTTCTTCCAATTTCAGTTTCATTATAAAAATATAATTACAATATTATTATGATTTATTTGTCCAATTTAAATTTATTATAAAAATATAAAAATTAAATAATTTATTATTATATTTTTCATTATAATTAATTAGTTCAGAATACGTATAAGATATCTTATTTCATTCTCTTTGTATTTTTATTATCCTTTCAAAATTTTAATTCAATCGTCTTTATAATATTGTTTTCATTGTAATTTCAAACCAAGTAATAATCACAACTTGTTGCATATAAATTTAAGAAAAATAAATAATTTTTTCTTACATATCTCTTTTCTACCTTCCTCTCTCCTACAAATTAACAATAAATAGTTTCAAAATTTAATTCTATTTTTAATGAAGTTTTTTATTGCAAAATATTTTTCTTTTCCTTATCTATTTTTAAATTTATAAATTACATTATCTAGATTTTTATTTAACACTTCCAACTGGGTTTACTAAAATCATTTTCTTTGTTCAAAACTTAAACGCTTAAAAAGTTATCCATTAAATGAAAATTATTTTACTGTAAAAAAACTTTAATAAAACCAGAATTAAAATTCGTAACTGTTTACTTTTAATTTATATGAGAGAAGGAGATAAATAGAAAATATGTAAAATTTATTTATTTTCTTAAATTTTTATAAAACTAAAGTTGCGATTTTTATTTTGTTTCAAATTACAAAGAATATTATAAAAATGATTGAATTAAAAATTTGAAAGGATACTAAAAATATAAGGAGAATGAAATAAAATATTTTATATAACTAATTAATTATAACGGAAAAGTAAATGATAAATTAATTAATTTACATATTTTTATAATAAATTTAAATTAAATAAAATAAATCATAATAATTTTGTAACTATGTTTTTCTAATAAAACTAAAACTAGAAGAAAAAATGATAATAAATTATGATGTTGGTATTTGAATTAAATTTTGTATTTTTAATTTGTCAAAAAAAAAGTAATGGCAAAAATTAAATAAAATTATTGAGTCATGGGAAGCGAAATCTCAATAGCTATATTAAATAGTCCTAGTTAGGGAATTAAAGTGTAAATAGTTCTAGTTGGGAAATTAATGTACAAAGAGTGTTACTTGGAGTAACTTTTCTTGCAATGAATGCTAGTGAGAGAAAAAAATATTGTCTATCGTGAAAACTCAAAAAATAAAATGTGGTAAAAGGTTACTTCGAGATAGATGTATACTATTTGAGAAATTTAAATTGACCTGGTTTCACAATTGAAAGGTATAATGATTCACATATATATCCATAAATGTAATGACCAACCACGACTATTATTTATTTAAAATCTTCATTATCACATAGTTATATCATTACAAGAAAAAAGCTATTTAGAGACCAATATTTAGCTACTAAATGAAATAGTTGCTAATTGTAACCAAAATAGTTACCAAATTAGATTTTGGTTGCTAAATAAATACAAAATAGAAATAATGATTGAATTTTAGTGACCAATTAAGTTAAATAATTGGTATCTAACATTAGCTACCAAGGTTTTAGTGACTTATACTATTAGATTCTAAATTAGTCTCTAATACCAATTTAGAATCTAATGACATATGTTAGTAAAACTTTGGTATCTAATGTTAGATACTAATTATATAACTTAATTGGTCACTAAAATTCAATCATTATTTCTATTTTGTAGTTATTTAGCAACCAAAATCTAATTTGGTGACTATTTTGGTTACAATTAGTAACTATTTCATTTGGTAGCTAAAAATTGGTCTTCAAACAACCTTTTTCTTGTAGTGTATTAAGAACATGTCATGCTCAATAATACTTAGGGCATTTACATGTTGTGAAGATGAGAATTAATGTGTTAGGAATTTATGTATAAGTCTAAGTCTCATATTGTAAAGATTAAAAGTGGAGCAAGATATAAGAAAGAAGACTCACAAACCTAATGTTTTAAGGTTTTAGGTTGAAGGTAACGTAAATTATTTGTGTTAATTTATCTTATGTCTCATTGTTGTGAGATCTCTCTAATGTTTTCTTCTCACTACCATTTTTGGCTTTAGGCAACAATCCAAAAGTGTTGCCTTAAGCATCTTGCCTAAAGCCAAAAAATTGTTTCCTAAACCTTAGGCAACACTTTGGCTACGGTTTATGCAAAATCAGAGGCTTTTCTGTCGATGCCAGACTCAGTGATAACATATGTTTAATTCACACTTTCTTAGACTAATTGCATATTTTAAGTAACCTTTTTGTTTTTAATTTTTTATAGAAATTTGTATTTTTGGAGATGTAGATATTTTAGTATAAATTAGGTTATTTTCAGTTTAAATAGATTTTTAAGTAGACTCCTAACCCATGATTTTATTCAAATTTTGTAAATAAACTTGACTGGAGGACAAATAGGACATTACATAAAAATATGAGGGTATTTCCAACAATAAGTAAAGATGGAAGTGGAAAGGACATTTTTGAACTTTTAGTCTTGGAAGGTGAATGGTCTATGGAAGAAGTACACATGCTTTTGGTTCTAATTTTTTTTTGGGAGCAATATAAAAAGTGTGAGGAGAGAGAAAACGAAGGAAGGTTTTTCTTTTTGTAATTTTGTAAAGAGCAGAGATGATTCATTTTCTAAAAAAGCTTTTAAGGTTAACAGTGCTACGTCTTCCACCTTCAACCGTGCTTCTTCCTCCATTGGTGTTATGTTCTCTTACGGTTCTATCTTCCATTTGAATTCTTCTGTTCTTTTGTTAATAAATTTCATTTTCATTTTGTTGATTACATCTAAAATTTGTGTTTAGAAGCATGTTCATGTTTTTCTTCTTGGGTTGTTCGAATTTGTTTCTCTCTTTTTCAGTTTTATTGTTCATATATTGTTGATTAATTCTTAGGTATGAATAGTAATTAGAAATATTTTAGACCTTGTTGATTAAACAAAAATTGTAATTGGCGATTCGTGATATTTGGGTTTCTTTAACGCAATTCTTGTTTAGTCTTCCATTCTGGATTATCTTCTTTTCGTTTTCTTTACTGTTTAGTAATAGTAATAGTAGATATGTTCTTAGTTTTTGTAGTTATTTTAATTTGTAACCCTTTCATATGTTTTAATTTTACGATTTGGTTATCTCATTCAATTCAATTTTTCTTTACTGTTATTGTTTAAAATTTTGTTTTGATATTGTTGTTTTAGTTTTAATACTGTCAATCCTCTATTCTTTTTAATTTGTCAGAAAGAAAGAAATTCTTTTAATGCAATAAATAAGTTTGGGTTTCCTTGGATTTGACCTATCTTATCCTACATTGGGGAAAAGTTAGTTTTAATTTTGAAAACCAGATGAATGAAATTTTGGCAGTAGATGTATCAATCCAGATTTCAGTCCATACCCAACCGCAGCTTCTTGTTGTTATGGCAGTTGTATGCAAAGAGGCTGGTAAGCCATGTCAGGATTAGCCAACTCTTTCAAAGTCCTTTCTTTGTAGACTGCCACAACAGATTCAGTGATTTCTTGAATGTTTTGAATCTAAAGAAATCACAAAATCTGTGATCATGACAGGCAACAAAGAAAGACTTTTAAGAAGTTGGCTAATCCTAATATGGCTTACCAGCCTCTCTGCATACAACTACCTCAACAACAAGAAGGTGCAGTTGGGTATGAACTGAAATCTGGATTAATACATCTGCCAAAATTTCATGCATCTAGTTTTCAAAATTAAAACTAAGTTTTCCCTAATGTAGGATAGGATAGGTCGAATCCAAGGAAACCCAAACCCATTTATTTCATTAAAAGAATTTCTTTCTCGGTGAAAAATTAAAAAGAATAAAAAAGAATAGAGGATTGGCAGTATCAAAGCTAAAACAACAATTTCAAAGCAAAATTTTAAACAAGAACAGTAAAGTAAAATTGAATTGAATGAGATAACCAAATCGTATAATTGAAACGTATGAAAGGGTTGCAAATTAAAATAACTACAGAAACTAAGAACACATCTACCATTACCATTACCATTACTATTATTATTACTACTACTAAATAGTAAAGAAAACAAAAAGAAGATAAACTAGAATGGAAGACCAATCAAGAATTGCGATAAAGAAACCCAAAAATCACGAATCGCCAATTACAATTTTTTTTTTAATTAACAAGGTCTAAAATATTTCTAACTACTATATATACCTAATAGTTAATCAACAAAATATGAATAATAAAACTGAACAAAAGAGAAACAAATTCAAACAATCCAAGAAGAAAAACAAGAACATGCTTCTAAACACAAATTTTAGATGTAATCAACAAAATGAAAATGAAATTTATTAACAGAAGAACATAAGAATTCAAATGGAAGAAAGAACCGTAAGAGAACATAGCAACAATGGAGGAAGAAGCACGGTTGAAGGTGAAAGACGTAGCACTGTTAACCCTAAAAGCTTTTTTAGAAAATGAATCATCTTTGGAATGTCTCTTTACAAAATTACAAAAAGAAAAACCTTTCTTCGTTTTCTCTCTCACACTTTTTATATTGCTCCCAAAAACAAATTAGAACCAAAAGCATGTGTACTTTTTCCCTAGACCATTCACCTTCCAAGACTAAAAGTTCAAAAATGCCCTTTCCACTTCCATATTTGCTTATTGCTAAAAATACCCTCATCTTTTTATTTAATGTCCTATTTGTCCTCCAATCAAGTTTATCTACAAAATTTGAATAAACCATGGGTTAGGAGTCTACTTAAAAATCTACTTAAACTGATAAATTAACCTAATTTCTACTAAAATATCTACATCTCCAAAAATACAAATTTCTATAAAAAACTTAAAAAATTAAAAACAAAAAGGTTACTTAAAATATGCAATTAGTCTAAGAAAGTATGAATTAAACATATGCTATCATACCCCTACACTTCTAAGAAAAAACTAGAAAAGAAAAATAAACAAAACCAATTTTATAAAACTGCAGAAAATTCAACATACTAAAATAATGAGTAAAACAAAATTTCTATCATTCCAAATCTCAAATCTCTCAACCTTCAGGCACTTAATTCACACATCAAATTTTGCAAGAATTTCAATCAAACTTAATCCTTGAACAACTCTAATAATCACCTCACTATAAGTGTTTCACTCATTCTCTCAACTGCGTAGGTATAGTGTTTCAACTCAACACTTCACAATCATAACCATTACCATAGGCTTAAAAGGCCTCTAAGTTCCACTGCTCACTCCACATGTACTCAAGATCAAAAGGACTTCTTCTAAGGCTTGTAATGTGGCCAAGATTAGGGTGGGAAATAGAAAGGATGTAGGGCTTAAAACCTGGAAAAATTAAAGAACCATGAGGAATTAGTTTTCAAAGATTAAGTAGAAAGTTATCTCAATTTAGCTCAAACCAACTTCCTTTGTTTCATTTTCACTGTCTATATATTTTTTTCATTTTTCTTTTCAATTCAAGGCACAATTTTTTTTCTTCTCATTTTTCATATCTCTTTCTTGACATTTTTTTTCACATATACCAAACTGCTTTTCTCACTGTTATTTTTTTTTATATCAGCAACTTTTCAAAATTTCTCAATGAACTTATAGTAACATCCCCACACTTATCTTCTAAACCATTTCCCAAGACAATTGCACAACTCCTTAAAAATTTCTAGATTAGGGTTATCATGGTTTTCAGACTTCAAGGCTTGTAATGAGCTAAAAATCATCAAGAAAAGGTCAATAAGGCTCAAACAAGGGTGTAATGGAAAATGATACAAGGTAGGCAGTTTGGCTAAGTGGCTAAAAAAAATCAAAAAATGGCTTAGATCATCTCAAGAGTGCATATAAAATAATCAACTCCAAAAGAGCCCATGCAAGTTCTAGAATGGCTACAACTATGAGTGAATCACACAAAAAGAAATTAGGCTCAAGTCTCACATGGGCTAATCTTATCAAAACTGTCCCAAAAATCAAATTTTCATGAAAAACTAACTAAACTTTATGTATGAACAAGCCAATCAATTTTAAGATTCTAAACTAGGACTGATGAAATGGAAAATCACTCACAATTGTTTCAAAAAAACTTTTATTAGTTAAGAAAAATAGTAAAAAAAAATATTTCCAAACAGCAGAAAAAAGTCAATATGTACGTTGAAAATTCAAAGCTAAATCACTAAAACAAAATACAATTCAACAAAATGTCAAATCAGATGCTAAAAATAGTAAAAGTTTAGCAACTAAACAAAGTTAGTAATATATCTATAACATGTAAAATCTGAAAAGTAATCTAAAAAAATAACAAACAAATCTGAAAAATCTAAGTACTAATAATTGCATCAGTATAAGAAAAATTAGTATGCCTAAAACTAAGCACAAAACTAAAACCATCCCATAATAGAAAAAAAATCACAATTAACAGAAACAAAATTAAACCAAAACAGAACAATCCTCCCCCCACACTTAAGACAAACATTGTCCTCAATGTTGGAGAAGGTGAACAACAAAGCTAAGTACTGAATGAAAAGATTTGTTTTTAGATGTTATTTGTATGCTGAATAGAAAGATCTCCATCCTCAAGTGATATGGGCTCCAACAAAATCAACTCTTCTTCATGTTATGGAATGTTATTCTCTTGAAATATCTTCAATTGATGACATTAATTGTATATGTCCTACTGGAACCTGGTTCTTTGATTTCAACTACACCATTAAGAAAAACATTAGTACCAATAAAAGGTCCATCCCACCTAGATCTAAGTTTCCCAGCAATTAATTTCAATCTAGAATGAAACAGAAGCACTTTTTGTCTTATGAAAAATTCCTTCCTCAATATTTTCAAATCATGAAAATTTTTCACTTTTTCCTTGTATATTTTTGAATTGTCATAGGCTTCTAATCTAATATCTTCTAGCTCTTGTAACTCCAACTTCCTCTGACTTCCAACTTTCTCCACGTCTAGATTACACTTCTTCACAACACAAAAAGATTTATGTTCTATTTCAATTGGAAGATGAAATGTTTTCCCAAAAACCACCATGAATGGTGACATGTCCAAGGGTGTTCTGTAAGTTGTTCTTTGTGCCCATATAGCTTCATCCAGTAGGTGACTCCCAGTTCTTTCTATTTGGTTGAACCAATTTCTGTAGCAAATTTTTCACCTCTCTATTAAACACCTCCACTTGTCCATTTGTCCGCTGATGGTATGGAGTAGAGGTTCTGTGTTGATCTCCATATTTTTGAAAGAGAGCTGCAAGAACTTAGTTGAAAAAATGGCTACCATTATCACTGATAACAACTTTAGGCACTCCAAACCTACAAAAGATATGTGTCCTAATAAAATCTGAAATAGTCTTAGAATCATTAGTCCTGGTGGCTTTAGGTTCCACCCAACGAGACACATAATCAACAACCATTAATCTATATATGAAAAACCAGCAGAGTTGGGAAAAGGTCCCATGAAATCTATACCCCACACATCAAACACTTCACAAAAAATTATTGGTTGTTGAGGCATTTCATTCCTTCTTGTAATAACCCCCCTTCCTTTTGACACTCTGCATACTCCTTCACAACATTGTAAACATCCTTGAAAATTGTTAGCCAATAAAACCCACTATCCAACACTCTCTTTGTAATCCTTTGAGGTCCAACATGTCCTCCTACAAGAGTATTATGACAACAAAACAAAATATTCCTAATATCACTATCATGCACACATCTTCTTATGATTTGATCACTGCTCATTTTCCAGAAATAAGGATAATTCCAAATATAGTATTTAACATCAGATTTCAATTTACATATTTGTATTTTAGATGCTTGAGGAGGTACAACAGTAGAGGCTAAATAATTGACTAAATCAGCATACCAAGGTCTATCATTCACAACAATCACAAAATACAAAAAATCAACAGGAAATTTATCATTAATAGGCATAGTAGTAGATGTTCCTTCTATCCTACTCAAATGATCAGCTACTTGATTGGCTAAACCACTCCTATCCTTAATTTCTAAATCAAATTCTTGCAATAGTAACATCCATCTAATCAACCTTGGTTTTGCATTCTCTTTCTTAAGCAAATATTTCAATGCAGCATGGTCAGTGAACACTATTATCTTAAAACCAATCACATAAGATCTAAATCTATCCAGAGCAAAAACAATGGCCAACAACCCTTTCTCAGTGGTTATGTAATTTACCTGAGTTGTATCCAAAGTTCTGGAAGCATAAGCTATGACATGTGGAAACTTACCCACTCTTTGTGACAACACAACTCCAATAGCAAAATTAGAAGCATCACACATTAGCTCAAATGGTTTACTCCAGTCTGGAGATTTTAGAATTGGTGCAATGGTGAGTTTCCTCTTCAGTTCCTTAAAAGCTTCCTTGCATTCTTTAGTAAAATTAAATGTCACATTCTTCTGCAAAAAGCTTGGATAGTGGCAGGGCTATTGTGCTGAAATTTCTTATAAATCGCCTATAAAAACCTGCATGACCAAGGAAATAATGGATCGCCCTCACAAAAGAGGGGTAAGGAAGAGATGCAATTATTTCAATTTCTGATTTGTCTACTTGAATCCCTTTTTCAGAAATGCGGTGTCCTAAAATATGCCTTCTTACACCATAAAATGACATTTTTCAAAATTAAGGACTAGATTAGTTTCAATACACCTCTTTAACACTCTTTCCAGGTTATTCAAACATTCAGCAAGGGAGGAACCAAAAATAGTGAAATCATTCATAAACACCTCCATACAGTTTTCTATCAACTTCGAAAAAATACTTGTCATGCATCTTTGAAAAGTAGCAGGTGCATTGCATAAACCAAATGGCATTCTAGTGTAAGTATATGTGTCAAAAAGGACATGTGAATATGGTTTTATGCTAATCTTCAGGTGCAATGTGTATTTGCATGTATCCAAAAAACCATCAAGAAAGCAATAATGTGACTTACCTGTCAGTCTCTCAACAACCTGATCAATGGGAAAATGGTCCTTCTTGGTTGCCTCATTCAACTTCCTATAATCGATGCATACTCTTCACCTGTTTGCCACTCTTGTAGGCACCAACTCTTTATCTTTATTCTGCACCATAGTCACCCCAGATTTCTTTGGTACTATTTGTATTAGAGATACCCAAGTGTTGTTTGAAATTGGGTAAATAATCCCAGCCTTCAACAACTTTGTCACCTCCTCTTTTACTACTTCCAGTACTGTAGGATTTAACCTTCTTTGTGGCTGCCTGACTGGTTTCACCTCACTCTCCAAATTAATTTTGTGCATGCACAAAGCTGGGCTAATCCCTAAAATGTCTACCAATGTCCAACCAAGAGCTTTCTTATACTTCTTCAACAAGTGCAACAATTCTTCCTCTTGTTGGTTGCTCAAATTACTAGCAATTATCACTGGCATCACTGTTATGCATCCAAATATACATACTTTAGATGATCTAGTAATGTTTTCAGCTCCACAGGCATGCTCTTGTTGTTTGGTGTCTCCATATGAGTTTTAGTTGCTTCCATGATTGCAACAGTAGCCTCATATGAGGTAGTCAACTCTAGATCTGCAAAAGAAAAAGACTTTCCACAAATGGCAGAATTTATTTCAGCACAAAGTAAACATTGTTCATTGTTGCAATTACAACCCTCTAACATTGTATCACTTAAATCTTTTACAAATTTCATAATTTCCTCTTCTATTTCCAAATCTAATTGGGTACAAGAATCCACATCATTTTTCATTTTTCATCATCAATAAAAAATACAAAATGCTCATACAAAATAGAATGACCCTCCACTGGATGCTTCATTGCTTCAAAAATGTTAAATTAAACCAAATCTTCTCCAAACTCCATGGAAAGTGTTCCAGAGTAAACATCTATCTTTGTTTTTTTTGTCATTAGGAAAGGCCTCCCAAGAATTAAAGTAGATTTATGATGTGAATGCTCATTCTGCATATCCAGTACATAGAAGTCTATAGGGAAGATCAACTGGTCTACCTCAATCACCCCTAAAGGTTGCGCAGTACTTTTATTTACCAACTGAATAATCACACTGGTTGGTTTAAGCTCTCCCAAGTGCAGCATATAATATACTGATGATGGCCTCACATTAATTGAAGCTCCCAAGTCCACCAAAACATTAGCAATAGTAATCTCTCCAATTGTACATGGCATAGTAAAAGTGCCTGGATCATTACATTTTGGAGGCAAATGGGACTGAGTTAAGGCAGAAACTGTTTGTACATCAATTTTTCTCAAACTTCTCTTGTAGGTACACAACTCCTTCAAAAACTTCGCATACTTTGGAATCTGTTTTATGGCATCCAACAAGGGAATATTTATTTCCACCTTCTTAAATGTGTCAAGCAAATCTTGGTCAAGCTTCAATTTCTTTGACTTAATTGTACCAAGAGGGAATGGTGTAGGAACTTTAGAGATGATTTGCTATGAGTCACTTTTTTCATCACTGTTGGACAGTTTCTGCTTAATAGAATCTTCCTTTTTATTACTCTCCACCTCCCTTCCATTTCTTAGAGTGATAACACTCACATTTCCCAATGGATTTGAAACTGGTTGAACAGGGATTGCCCCTGAATTTTGTTGTTTCAATTCATTTAATGTAGTTGCCATTTGTCCCATCTGCATCTTCAAGTCTTCAATAGTGGTTGACATGTTTTGCTCAAACTGCATGGTGTGTGTCGTTAGTTGCTTCATTAAATCTTCAAGTGATAGTCCTGTGTTTGCTTGAGGTTGTTGATGCTGCACATTCTATTGTTGTTGTCTCATGGGTGGAGGAAGATATCTTTGTTGATTTTGCTAGTTGTTCTGTCCATTCTGATTCACTGGAGTAGGGTTAAACTGTTGCTGGAAATTATTCTGAGGTGGTGGCCTTGGTTGATAAGGAAATCTTTGTTGGTGTGGCTGCATTAGTTCTGTAGGTTGTACTGGTCCATATCTAAAATTTGGATGATCCCTCCATCCAGGATTATATGTATTGGAAAATGGATTATATTGTTGTTTTTGTTAAGGCGACTTATACAAACCAGCTTGTCCTTGAAATACTCCAATAACCATCTCAAATGATGACTGAGATGTCTCTTGAAGTTGGGGGCATGAATTTGTATGGTACTCCCCTGAACTGCATATTCCACACACCCTAGTTGGTTGATGTAATGCACTCACTTGCTGTGCACTCACTTGTTGATTTAGCACTAACTGTCTCACCAAAGATGTCAATTTTGTAAGCTTGTTATCTATTCTTTCATTTTCTAGCAATTGTGCTCTGGTTTCATGTACTCCTTTAATGGAATTCCTAGAATGAAATTGTTGTGTATTCTCTGCCATGTTAGCTATCAGCTGCCTAGCTGCTGTAGGAGTTTTATCCATAAGAGCTCTTTCACTGACTGCATCAATAATTTCCCTCTCAGCTAGTAGCAAACCCTTATAAAAGTATTGAATCAACAACTACTCATTTATTTGATGATTTGGACATGTAGAGCACAATTTATTAAACCTCTCCAAATATTCATATAGTGTCTCTCCCTGCAGCTGCCTAATTCCACTTATTTCCTTCTTTATAGTTGTTGCTCTTGAAGCTGGGAAAAATTTCTCCAAAAATCTTCTCTTCATCTCGGGCCATGTAGTAATAGTAGTTGGTTGCAGGTACAACCAGTCCTTGGCTGCATCACATAGAGAAAATGGAAACACCTTCATCTTTATTGTTTCCTCAAGAACATCTGCAGACCTCATAGTGGAGCATACTACATGAAACTCCATCAGGTGCTTGTGTGAGTCTTCTTCAGCTAAACCATAAAATTTTGGCAGTAGATGTATCATTCAGCAACCCAACGTCCTTTGTCTTCATCCCTTACAAACATCCTTCTCCCACTTCCTCCTTCACAGTACTCATCATAACTATCCCCACTTGAGAAACATACCTTCAACATACTCCCAAACGAGCAACTACCTGACCTCTTCGCTCCCATTCTCTCTTCCCTTCTCTTCTCTTCTTTTAATGATCTGATCAGTTCTCAACTCTCAACACTCATAAACAAAACCAGCCCTTTTTCTCTTTTGAAGGGCACCAAACCTTCTTCTCCATAACTCATAAACAACTTTCAACACTCTCACATCACGTCCTAAATCATCTCTTGCTTTTGTCAATAATGAAACCCTAAATTCCTTCTTGTTTCTCACCATTATAGTGCAAAATAAAAAGAAAAGACAAAAATTACCTACAATGTACGTGCAACAGAGTTGAACATCGAAGATGAAATCAATCGCAAAAACAATCGTAGTAGAAAACGAGTGCCACAAGAGACTTCTACGAAATTGATCCTGCAAAAACCCTAAAACCATAAAACTTTTTTTGTGTCTCATAAAAAATAAATAGTTTTGTACCTGTGTCTCAAGTTACAAGAGTTGAAAATGCTGGAGGTTTGGAAGCGGTGAAGGTTGGTGGACACGTTTTCAAACTCGATGGATTAGGTGAAAAAAGACGAGTGATTTTGGATTCAAATTGCAATCTTTAGGTTGACCAAGTTGCGAGATTTGGAAAATTTTAAGTTGAGCGGGATTTGGAATATTTTAGAATAAGTAATATTAAAGAGTAATTTTACAAAACAGTGGTTTAAAATGTCTACACTTTTAAAAGTATAAAATAATCATATTTTTGAAAGACATAGTTTGAAATGACTTTCACTTGTCCACATTTTTATATGTGTTATCTAAAATAAATAGACAACACTTTTCATTTATATCGTGACCATTTTTAAAATAAAACTTTCTTTTTTAGGTAACGCTTAAAAATCGTTGTCTATTACTAGTTTAGACAATGTTTTTTTAGCTGTTACAATAAGTCAAAAATGGTGTAACGTCTCTTTATTTCTCCTACAAGCAACCAATAAATCATGGTGAGTAGTGGTGTAACGTCTCTTTATTTCTCTTACAAGCAACCAATAAATCATGGTGAGTAGTGTACAAGTAAGGATTTATTCTCTGGTACAAGATATTTTACTTGAAAGTTCAACAATATTATTTGAAATTTATTGAACTAACTTATTTTAATATATGAGATCCTTGATTTGCGATTATAATATAATTTTATTTTTTTAAATGTGTTCCATTCAATTACAGATATATGTGTATAATTTCCTAAATTCTGATTTGTAGAGTTTTAGTAGTGAGAAAGAAACTTGCCATGATCACCAGTAAAGATACCTTATGATTGGACTAGAAATGTTTTGTTTAGAGAGGTACAATATACTTTTATTTTATTTAGGTTTATTATAGTATTTGGAGAAGACAAACATGTGTCTCTAATGATTATGGATTGAAACATGTCTTAGAGGGTTCATTTAGATTGGATTAATACTTCATTTATTGGAGATATGAGAGGGATGTCACTTTCATTCACATTTTAAAACAATACTTTTTTTATCATGATGTTAGAGGACGTCCCACTTATCATATTATAGTTATAGAGATAGTAGGTGACACAGGAGTTTAACTATTTTTTATCAATTAAAATGTAGTTTGTAAATTAGGAATCAACAAAAGTAGTTAAATACTGATTTAAATAATCTAATTATTAGAGTTAATTTTTGTAAAGAATTTTAAATTTATGCATTTAAAATTATCAAATCTATAACTTTAAATTAATAATTTATTTAAACAACTAACGAATGTAAATTCTGTAAAGGATATTATGATTTAAAACACCATCTATGTCATGACTTTATTTTGTGGGTGATCCATGAATGAATGGTGTCTCAATAATCTTTGGTGTGTTGAAATTGAGTTGAGGTTCCTATTATTACTGCAATCGTTGTTTGAGTTTTTTTGTGTTTTTGAAAAGTGAATAAATATATAAATATATAAGTATTAGGATCAATGTAAACTATTTTTTAATAATAAAAGAACATATAAAGAATTTATTCATGTAAAAGTTACTAACCATGTTGTAAAGGTAAAATTATAAATGAGTCACTAATTTCACATACCATCATAAAAATATTTTATGAATTTTTTATAATAAAATTTGGTATTTTTAGCCATTTTTACCAAATATTTTATTAATTATATTTCAAAAAATAATTAAAAATTATGAATAAATTATTTTATTTCTTGAATTATCTTTTAAGATAATAGTGCCTAACTGCCATTGAAAAACAATTCTTTCTAGATATATCAAAAAATAGAAGATAAAATGTTGACATCCTAACAAAGATTAAATTATGACAAACCTTTGTTAACTAATTTGTATTTAAGATTTACACAGAAGGCGAGTTTCAACTTACTTTGAGATTAAACAAATGTTAAAATCTTATAATGACAAAAGGAGGAAAGACTATAAAAGAAAAAGCAAGTAAATATAAAAAAAAATGGTGATATTGAAACCTTCAAGCATGGGACTAATGTACATTTAGTGGTTAATTACTGAACTAGTCGCTAATCACACATTAGAACGAGTTGGGTAGGTAAATTTGCTCCATACAGGTAAAATGCTTAAAATATTATAAATGGTAAGATTTTAAGGTATACGTTATTCATTTTTTTATTGGATTTTTTTCTTACAAAAAAGACAAGAAAAATTATTAAAATACCAATAAAAAGGCACCTCAATTGAAAACCGTAGATTATAAAGAAGAACATAATCATATAAGATTAAGTGGTTTATTAACCTCCTGTTTGGCTCAATAGATGGAAAGAAAAAGATATCCTAATGTCCAAAAAAATAAAGTGAAAAATGGAAAAGAATAAACACAAAAATCAGAACATAATTTACGACTTAATGAGTAATTATATAACTTTTTATTAATATTTTATTAATAAATATATTTTATAAAAATAATTAAAATAAATAGTGAAATAATAAATAAATTAAAGTAAAATAATTTATTTTAATATATTATTATTATTTTAAAATATAATTTTTTATAGATTAAAATTTTACAATAATTTTTTATTTTGATTTTAAAATTTATTTTAACTTTAATTTATATTTTAGAAATTTATTGTTTTACATTACATCATTTCTAAAATTTTATTCTACAAATTATATTTAATATAAAAAAATATATATTTTATTATATCAGTCAAATCACTTATAAATATATTGACACTAATATTTTTTTTTTATGTTGTTCAACTTACTTATTTTTATTTAAGGTGAGACTTCATTACTAAAAAAATCTCACAACAATAAGATATGACTTAGACACAAAAAAATGAAGGTTATTTTTAACTCAAAATTTTAAAATAATATAAATATGTGAGTTTTTCTTATATGTTGGTTAACTTTTTTATTTTTACTGAAACTTAAATCTATTCTTAGACAAGTAACATATAAAATCTATTCTTAAATAAAATATCAAGCCCAGGTGTTCCATCATAATTTATTTCTTATGGCTTTTAAATGCTCCTATGAAGAAAGCCGGAAAAGTCTCCACTTCCACTTGTTAGGAGTTACTTTGCCAATAATTTGCTATATGCAATGTAAATCACATTAGTTGAATTCATAAACCTGTAGAGTCTAAGATTTGTATGAGTTTTGATATGGTAAACTTACATTGTTATGACAATTAAAAAAAGTAGCATGGTTGATGTTTAGCACTATATACGGTTTAGAATTTGAAGCATTGGTGTTTGGACTTGCACCTAACCAACACTTTTTATAAGACGCACATGCATGGATCTTCTCACAAGTTTGTTTATATTTTGCGGCCGACAAACGCAGCCGCAATAAAACATGCAAAATTGACTTCTGGAGGAACACACATCATACAAATGTGTTTCATTTAAGTTTTCATTTTACAGGTCATGAAAATTGAGAACATTTACAATTCACCCTTGTGTTATGGAAGAAAAAATAGAAGGAAAATTCATTAAATGAAATACATTAAAGTTATTAATATTCAAAAAGTTCAATGAAAAAAGATGTAAAATACAATGTATAGCCACCTTTTTCACTAGCCCACTATAACTAACTATACATGAGCAAAGCATTCTTATGAGAAAATCAATCAATATGAGTGGATAGTGATCTGCTCGTGAGACTTATAGGGGGTCTAAACCTCAAACCCTCATTACTTATAGCACATGCCTAAACCATTGAAAAATGAAGATGAGTCGGTATGATATATTGGAGACACAATTTTGACACCACTTTAGAAAATATGTTCAGTTTGAGGAAAAAAGGATGAATGACAGTCTAATCTTTTGATTTTGTTTGTCTTTATTAAGATGACAAAAATAGTTGAATATGACTTCTTTTAAGGTTATTCCGCTTTAAGTTTGTCAAAAACAGGTGAGATCGATCATATTGACATGTTATACTTTGCACAGACAGAGCTGGTGCATTGATCCATTAAAATTGAGAATTTTTAAAACTTTCAATTTTTTAATATATATATATATATATATATATATATATATATATATATATATATATATATATATATATATTATGACTTTTAACGGGTTAATTAATTCATCTAATTCGATAAATTGAAAAGTTATTACTTCTTAAATTAGACCATAATGGAAACTTAATTTATAAGTATTTAAAGTTGAAATTATTATTTTATTATACATTTTCATCTTTCATATAATATAATATAAATATTATAGTCTTTAGGGTTTTTTATTTTTAATTTTAATAAATCAATTTTAATGTTATATATATATAATATAATTTTTTAAGAAAATATAAAAAATTACCTTTATTATTTTCCCACTAACCAATAGACAATAATAAATCAAGATAAGAGACTAAGGGTATATTGGACAAAACTAGCTGACAAGTTACCTAGTAGTTAGCAAAATAACTTCTAACTACCCTATTTATTAAGTTTTGAGGTAATAAGATAGTTAATTTGATTTAAAGTGGTTGATGAATTATGTGATAAATAGTTGGTAAATATAGTAAATATAAAATATATAAAAGATGTAATTATATAAGTTTTATTATACAAATAAAATTTATATTTTATAGATAAAACTATATTATCATGTACTTATAAATTTATATTTTTTTAAAAAATAATTAAATTTTTATTAAATTTTCTAGTACTTCTATTTATTTTTCAAAAGTTCTATTTTTATATTTGAACAAGTCATCAAATGAATTGATATTATGAGCATTAGGCAAATTTAGCTTTTATTTATTTTTATAGATTTAATTTTTTTATTTCTCGAATTTAAACTACTATTACATTGATTCCTTTTTACGATTTTTACTGTAATCATGTAAGAAAAGAATAATCCCAAAAAGTAAAGATAAGAATCAAGAAAAAAAGAAGCACCCTCTTTTCACTCTCTCTCTCCTACCTTCTATCCTTCATAGCTCTCTCCTCTTTCTCTTTTTTATTTTCATCTTCTATACTTTCTCTATTCCAGAATCTGATCAAGTCCCGTAGTAGTTGAGGATCCTAAGACTATTTCAAATCGATCAGAATCTCAAACAGAGTAAGTTCATATTTGCTCTAAAAGACCCTTGTTATCTGTTTTTCGTTAAATTTTTGTCATCAATATTGGTGGGAACCAGTTGAAAAAAGTGTTCCTCTCAACTTGATTAAGGTTATACTAAAAGTTGGTGTTATTTGGAAAACTTGTTCTAAATCCCTAGAGTTGGACTGGTGTTATTGCCTGATTGAAGGAATTGTTAGGAGATCGTTGTCAGAGGTAAGGGAAACTAGTTTTTACTTCAAATAGAGCTTTATGTTAGAATATCTGGATGTTTAGGTGACGTGGTCCCCAATTTCAAAGCTTCTTTGCATAAATCGTTTTTGCATGAACGTGAATTGTTTTGATTTGAAAAATGAGTTTGATGAATTTGCTAGATATATGTTGTTATAATGTTAAAGAAGTTTTTGGATGTTGTTATAATGTTAAAGAAGTTTTTGGATGATAGTCGATTTAATCATTAAGTGTCGTTATGATTGTGGAAAATTCCAGCATACTATTATTTGTGGATTGAATGGGTATTGATGTCAATAATTGAAATATAAAGTTCATGTCATACATTTGGGATAATGTATGAGTTATGCTTGTTTGAGTACATTAAGTGTAGCATACATATGTTTAATGGAAATCGTCAAGCTTCACTGATGATCTAAGTCACATAGACTAAGATATCAGGTGGTGAGAAGCTGATGAGGGAGTTCATACACACTGGGACCGCTGGTAGACATTCGATATTGGATGTTTGAACTTACTCTGATCCTTTCTCTTAAATTCGATGGTAATCTAAGTCTTAGATATTGGATTAGTCCTTTCTCTTAGATTCGCTAGTAATCTAAGTCTTGGGTATTGGATTAGTCCTTTCTTTTAGATTTGCTGAATCTAAGTCTTGGGTATTGGATTAGATGTTAATCTCTGTTAGAGACATACTTAATGAGTCTTCTGGAAGACGATATGTTCATGTGTGACCTATATGTATTGATGTGGTCCATGTGAGACCTTTATGTATGATGTTTGACATGAGTACTTGAAATAAAAAAGGAAAACTTTATTGAAACTTGATATGTTATACTTTAAGGGAATTATTATAATTGATATACTTTGTTCTTTCTGCATATATTTAGTATGTTATAAACTTTCAATTTCACTAGCTTACCCTTGCTTTTCATGTTGTTATATGAACTGCGATAATTGTATTATGTAACAGGTGCAAATACAGGTTTTGGAGGACCTTAAAGATGATATGGACAAGGAGGTATAGCCCAAGGAGCACAAGGTTCCATCTAGTGCCACGGTTGCCCACCAGACCATGAAGCATTGATTAGAGGGTGCTAACCTGCTGGCTTCTACTCACCACCGCGATTGTAGTTGTTGCCAATCCAGCCAACACCACGACTGTTGCTGTCGCCACTCAGACCACCACCAGCCGCATTATCCCTTCTGTTGGTACCCCTTTCCACCCACACGACCACCATTGTTGCTGTGATTTTCCCTCCATTATGATTGAGGTTGGAAGAGAAATGATCAGAAATTTCATGAGAGTCATCCGAATAACGAGCAACCATGGCAGATGATGAACTTTATGCCGCCTTCTTAGCAAGACCAACCTCTTCAAGAGTGAGCATCGAACGAGCTTGATAGAATTTGGATAAAGGATCACTTTGGAGAATAAGAGTGGCCACACATTTGTGAAGCTTAGTAAGACCAGATACCAATTGAAGAACAAGTCGATTGTTGTCGACGGGAGAGCCGACATTCTTGAGTTGGTCCGACAAAGATTTGAGGTGTTGACATTATGCAGAGACATTTGGAAAATCTTTCATGTCTACATGAGTGAAATCATACTCAAAGGTGACAACACGAGAGTGTTTGTTATCCTGGAATATGTCACACAATATATTCCAAGCCTCCATTGTTGTGGTGTCGGACTCAAGAATTGTATGTAAAAGATCATGAGATATAGTGGCGTAAATCCACTGTAGAACCATAACGCCAAGATTCGACCAAAGTTTTTTCTCTTCCTATGTTTGAAGCAGCTTCTCCTTACCCTGCACCCGAGAAATAATATGATCAATTACTCTATGGAAGTGTGCATAAATCTTAAAGAGTTTCGCCTATGTGGAGTACTGTACGTTCTCCATCTCAAGAGTGATAGGAACATAGTTCTTGATGTTAGATACAACAAGAGCATGATGAAAAGAATTTTGAGGCAGACATGATGATTTAGAAGAGAGAGAGAAGAAGAAGAAGAAGAAGAAAAAAAAATGGGGCAGAACTATGTTGCGAAAGATAGAGAAATGTAAGGATCTTTCCCTATAAATCTAATACCATGAAAGAGAATAATCTCTTGCCTCATTTCATTATAATAATCAGTCAAATACAAGAATATAATTAGGCTATAATAAAGCAAAGTAATCATATTATAACCTAAGAACTCAATTAGGCTATAATTAGGAAAATTAATTATGCTAACCGAAATGTACATTTAATGATAATGATCTGCACAATGTTTCATATATATGTATATGCTAATATGAACTATATATTTTCTCTTTATAATCCTTATATATCCTCTAACACATATCTCATGGTAGATTTATTATCTTCATGCTCTTAGTGTGACATCTATGTTGTTATTAGTGTGTGTGATCCTTTAAGGTACCTACATATAAGGATAGAAGTAGTGGTGATTGGGGCAGCCTACAAGATTAGACAAAAATTATTTATGATTAAGACAATGAACAATGATAGAGATTTTTCAAATGAATAAATTGTTAATCATTATTTTCAAATCGATGGATTAATGAGAATGAAAAATTTTATTAATGATGATGATAAAATACAATTATTTGATGTTATCCAGCTAATACAAGAAGTGAACATAAATGATGTAAATTATCCACTCTGCAATGTGCAAAAAATGATCAATTCATCAATGACAATAATGAGTTTATGGATGAAAACATAAAATTAGATGAAGAGTTTGGATGATTCAAACAATTCAAATGGGAAATGAGAAGTGGTTATTAATGAATCATTTTAAGCTTATTTAAAGGTAAATATGTTATGTTGATATTTTTGTAATTATTTTTTGTTATTATTTTTTTTTATGCTTTTGTAGTAGTAACATGGTCTCCAAATTCATTATATCTATAAGAAAAAACTCAAAATGCTTAATTGAGAAAAAGGAAGAGGAAGAAGACAAGGTAGAGATTTTATTAGTTCAGTTCATCCTACTCAATCTCTTAATAATTTACTAGAACCAAATTCTCTCAATATAATTCTTTAAGAATGATATTTTATTTACTATTTTTTAAGTTATTTAAATAGAATGTGTTGTTTCATTGTTCTTGGTCATTCAAATGGTGGTGATCAATTAACAATCACCACCCACCAACTGATGTGTGACGAGTCATATGTTGCCCCAAAATAGAATAACCTAGGGTGTTGCTCCAATATAGGATAACCTAGAGCCTTTAAGTGAAAATTTTCATAATAAAGTTGAGAAGAGAGTTGTGTGTGTAACAAGTTACTAACCTAAGTAAAACTAAACTTAATTATTAATTATTTAACTTTATATTACTAAATCATAATTTACAAATTAAGTATTTGAAATTGTAGGATGATATTTATTCTAAATTTAGTGACTCAGAATATTATATCTAAGTTACTCGTGAGAATGCCTAATCCAACACTAAATGGAAAAAAATATTTTTATTATAATTATTATGTTAATGCAAGAATACTTATGCATCAACTTTTCTTAGTGAACTTAATTCATTTATATTGATGTTAAACAAATATACTTTTGCATCAACTTAGGATCATAGAACGACAAACGTTTTAGAATGTAATATGCATGGATTGATATTCTAACTTTTTACCTAAGGCAAGAAGAAAAAAAAGGGAAAAAAAGGGCAATTTTAAATATTTATCATTTCTCATCTCATTTAAATGAATAATTTTTAATCTAAATTGAATGTCAATTTAATAATCTAATATTGTTAAAAGAGACAAATCAATCTATTGGGTTCATCTTTTTATCAATTTGGTAAGGATAAATATCAATTATTAATTTTAAGGTGACAATTCTATTGTTTTACCTTTTCAATACGTAGTTATTAGGAATGTTAGTTATTAACATTTTAATGACAAACTTTTTATTTTTTTATTATTAATTAGCTATCAATGTTTTGTTGCTTAATATTTTATGTTCATTAATTTGTTTAAATATTTAATATATTTTATAAAAGAAACCTTAATTTAGAAAACAAAAAAGATTTAGGCGAGAGTTCCATACTTCTATATATTAAGATTTTGGTATATTTTTTCTTCAAAATTATATTTGTTTAACTTTATATGTAAATACTAGAACTGAGATAAATTTATTCTTAAAAATAAAAACTTTGATTTAAAAATTAAAATTAATGACTGGGTTCATTTTTAAGTATAATTTCAAAATCAATAAACAATTGAGATTACATAATTCGTATTTTGAGAAAAAAAAAACAAGATTCCCTCTCTAAAGACATTTTAAGTTCCATCAATCAATTAGAATTTTTGGAACAAAGTTGCATATACAAGTTCATTAGAAAAAGATTTTCTTTGTCATTTACTATTTCAGAAATCAATCACATTTTAATGATATCTTTCTGACTTTTTTTTTTAATTCATTGAATTGATTTCATACTTAGATTTAGTATATTGATGTAGTAGATTTCTACTCTCAATATATATTTTCAGATATGAAGAAAGTTCAGACTTTTAAGTGCTTTACATGATAGTGTTTGTGGTAGAATATATATGATTGTATTGAATTTTAAAAAGATAGAGTAGTAATCAATATTTGCATGTAAATTCGTAATGAATCGAATTAATTTAAATTTATATTTTTATTCTTACATATTTTATCGTTTTGAATATTCTTAAACCTTTTATTAAATGATAAAAAATTATTTAAATTTTTAAAATTTTTAATATTAAATGATTAAAATTATTTTTTATTTTTTTAATAAAACTCACATTATCTATCATCATGAAACCTAACTCATATTCCAGATAATCATATATCATTAGGTGAAATGTAACATATTAAAAAAAAAAAAAACAAACATGAAGATAAACCATAATTCATGTAAAAAAAGAGAGAGAACTCTTAAAAACATTCTAAGTAAAACGAAAATAAAAAATAAAAATAATTAAATATATTATGAAAACAAAACTAGGAATCAAACTATTATATCAATAAAACCCTAATCTATTAGTAAATTCAAGAAAAACAATCTCATCTACAGAAAGATTATTCTTCTTAAAAATATAAAAAATCACTAAACTTAATTTCTTATAAAAAGTCATACATTTATATGACCTACCTCTAGTAGAAGAGATACAAATGAAGATATAATCCCTCTCAAATCACAGATACCTTAGAATTCTTTTGTACTCATTCATCTCCATTGTTTACCACCTTTATTCTTACATGGTATCTCTTAAGGAGTTGAAACCTTGATAGTTCTATGAAACACGTGCTTAATGTTAGGGTGTTCACACTTCCACTAGTAGCAGTGTTCTAAACCTGCTGATACAGTATGCAACGTTGGTGAGAGGCAATCAATCTACTCATCTTATGAAGAAGATTGTTTCTAGTTAATGACAGTTTCAAAAATTACAAAAAATAAATAAATTAGTAATTTAGAAACTATTATTATTTATTTCAGTAATTTTTATAAATTTATTTTTTATTTTATATAAAATAAATAATTAAAATTAATGTATTATAATTAAAATTTAGAAAGATTGAATTTTTTAGCACAAATTATGTTTTAAATTTATAAAAAGTAAATTTTACTGTAATATAATATCATCTTTAGTTATTGATATTTTTAAAATAATATTAAAATTCAACTTATAACCAAAGATATAAATGTACACTGCTTTAAATTTATTGCGGAAGTTAACTATCTTAAATAAAGATACATTTCAATAATAGTCGTAAAAGCATTTAGATTTTTAATGTATAATTAAATACAATAATTGTATAAAACTTTCACAGAATGACATTTAACGATAATTAACATATTTTAAAAATTATAACTTTTTATCTTTTGAAAAAATAATATGACCGGTATTGAATAAACGCAACCTTTAGCAACAAAATTAAATAAATACGTGTATTAACGGTTAATTAAACATCTCATATTTCTAATTTAGTTACTAACACATAAAAGTTATCTTTGTACATGTTTCACATTTTGCGTGAATATATTTTGGAGACAGATTTAAACTATTTTTCACACTTCCTTAATTAAATGTATTATTTTAAGAAATACAAATTCAAATATCTATATATTAACAATATAACTTTCTAGATTAACAAATAATATTTAAATATTTGATATTATGTCATATATTTTTATTTATTTATTTTAAAATATAGAATAAACTATATCTTAATTATAATCAGGGTTGGCTCAAGGTCCAAGCAGGACCGCTTTAGGTCTCAAGGTTTCAAAGGCCTTAAAAAAATTTAATATGTTTTAGGCCTGAAGGCCTAAAAAATATTTATTATGCTTTAGGCCTCAAGGCCTCAAAGATCTCAACAAAATTTAATACTCACATATTATTATAAAATAAAAAACATTTAATTTTAAAATTATAATAACAAAATTTTAATTAAAAATTTAAATATTTTAACTGACTTTAAGTTTACATTGGTACTATAAATATTATTTAATGACTTTAAATTCATATTGGTACTATAAATATTATTTAATAAATAATATTCTTGAAACTTTCTTATAATAAATGAATAATATTTATTATTCATTTATTAATCTCTTCCCTATCTTCGACAGGATTGATATAATCTCTTTATATGTCATATCATTGTTTGACTCTTCTAATTCTCTTCTTCTTTCTTCACTTATTTGGTTTCTTCCTCTGTCTCTTTGTTCCTTCTATAATATTATTTCAACTTGTTTTCAACTTTAAAATTTTTTCATTTCATATTTCATCATTTTATATTGTGCATTTATGCGCGTGTGTTTACTTGAAGACTTTGAGCAGTAGATTGATTGAGGAAGAGTTTGTGTTCACTTTGGTTCACTCTGGCTCCTTTTGAGTGTATAAATATTAGGTAAAAATAATATGAGATTGATCAATCGATCCTAATTTTTTTATATTTTATTATTGTTTAATTAATCTTAAAATAATTTGTGCAGATTCAAGAAAGAGAATTTAGAAGTTACAGATTATATTTAAAGACATACCAAAGGACATGATCGAAAGATAGATAATATCATAATAGGAGACTTGAGACTCTACGATCAAATATCTTTTTAACTTAGACTTATTTTATATACTTATAAGTTATATTCAGTGTGATATATATTATAATTTTTAATTTTATATAAAAATATACAAATATGGCAACTAGAAAAGAGTTGAACTTTTTGTTAAATCACAGAAAGGGACTATGGATAAATTTATAAAAATAAACAAAAAAAAATGAATTAGAAAATACATGTAGTCTTCTTTGAATAAAAAGTATTTGAAATATGATAATTTATTTAATCTTGATGACTTAGATTTATTTTCAAAATTAAATAAAGATTATAGGATTGGAAAATGATAAACCAATTGATATTCTTAATTATATAAAAAGAATAAATTATTTTCCAAATGAATATATAGAATAATGTTAACAATTCCAGTATCAATTGTTCTGAAAAGAGTTTTTCAAAACTTAAACTAATAAAATATTATTTAAGATCAACAATGTCTCAATAAAGATTAAACGGATTAACTTTATTGTCTATAGAAAATTATTTTTTAAATAAAATTAATTATGATAATTTAATAGATAAGTTTATATCACAAAAAGCTCGAAAAATAAATTTTAGATAAAAATATTTTAATTATTTTATTAATTTAAAATAAGGCCTCATTTTTTTATTCGCTTTAGACCTCCTAAAGTCTTAAGCCGCCACTGATTATAATTATATACTTTCATGATGTAAAAAATTTGTAATTATTTCCTATACCTTTACTATACATTTGACACCAATATGATATCGATAAAACTAGATAGATAACATCCGATCAATAACATAATTAATTTTACATGTTTAATTACTAAATTAGATCCTAATGTAATAGTGGGATGGATTGAATAGTTAACCTAGGTCCTTATAGATAAAACAAATAAAATTTTGAATGTATATATATATACTTCATTATTATACTTTATATGTTTATTTATTATCTCATATTTATTACCTTATAAATAGTTTGGTATTGCTACTGTGTGGCATAATAATGAAAAAATAATTATTTTTACCATGATTACAAAGCTTAAACAATCATATAATTAGGATATAATTAGGATCTCAAAATGATGGGGATATTTATGATGTACTTCATTCACTTGGTTATATATGAATATTAGTATAATTAGAACCTATGTGATAGATATTGAGGAAGTTTTTAATTTAGCTCAAGTTAGGACTTGGTGATGAATCACAAATAAGATTTATAACAAAATTTTCATATTCTGACTGAGTCTTTTATCTACTAGAATGCTTCAAATCAATAATTAAAAAGAAGTATTGTGATAATTACATTAGGACAGGGTAATAAAGTGAATTCTTATAATAATTGCAAATTCATATACTCTTGACTTTTAACTATTATTTGTAATATTTGGTTTGATATTATATCATTTTGGTAAGGTATTTGTGTGAACTCAATATATTATATTTTGTATGTTTCATTCTAGGCCAAAATTCTTATTATTTATTGAGAGTGTATTCTTATATTGCAGTTATAGTTTGAAGTTTGACAAAATTCAAAGTTGCTTTTTTAAATAAGATGAAACATATAAAAGTATAGTGTAGATAGCAAAGCTACAAAATTTTGATTTATAACCAAGATTTCAAGGTAATTTTGTCAGAAATACTTGATTATGGTTTGTCTGGAAATGTTATATTGGTTTTATTTATACAGTGAGTTAGACAAATATAATTTCTTATGCAAGATGAGAGGTCTTATAAATAGGTTCAATCAATCTTAGATGCTTGTAATATTTTGTAATGGTTTGACTTATTATACATGTATATATTTATTGGAAATAATGTAAATATGATATTTTGTATATGAGTTAAAACACTTCAAATATTTTTATATTTATTTATTTCTTATTAATGTTAAAAAGTATATATATTTATTAATTGTTGAGTGTTATTGAAGTGTTCTTCCTAACACATTTACCCAGACACGCAATTGAAAATATTGAATAAAAAAAAATTGATCTTAACATCACTTGGTTTTCAATAAGAATGATTAAGAGTGATAATATTAATAAATTAAGTTACCCTACTCTTAACTCATAATGTTCAGCTCTTAGCTAAACTAAATTTAAATAAAAAAAGTTTTATCAAAAGCAAGACGTGGAAATTATATATGAATATATAGCCATCTAAATCAAAATGATGAACCATGGTTGTTTGTTGACCGTAGGAGTGGTTCACACTACTCTCGAAGGATTATCTGCAGCCGTAAAGTAGCAGCATTTACAGTAACACTATTTCCTTTTACTACTTTCACTCACCACCATTCTTTTCTTTACTTTCTTTCTTCCTTCTCACCATCATGATATACATCAGGTTTTCAGTTGGAAACTCAACATTCCTCAGAAAAAGAATAAAAGGTAAAGCAGCATTTAGATTTCTAAACGTGTTTGAATTCATGAAAAAAAATTAAAAGAATCTAAAAGTATAGCTTATCAATGATTTAGTCTAAAATTCAAAACATTGAGTGATTGAAGTGATAATATTGACTTAAACACAAAACTCATAATTACCATAAATTATTACGTTTAAATACTTATTAAACATTTCAAAGAATTATTTTTAATTTTTTTTTAGTTACGTAATACCAATATAACACTACTACGCACTTTCAGACAGTAAAATGTTGTTTTATAAACGAACAATAAAACTAAAGAAAGAAAGCCTCTTATTTTAAAACGAGTCCAATTATAAAATTATAGAGCATTGTGCATCAGCTTCATGAAGGATTCTCCTTTAGCTTCAAAATTGATGTAGAATAAATTTACATTCTAAATCTTTTATGTCCATAAAAGATGTTGAAAGCATAGGTCTTCCTTATTACACGTTCATCGTTGTTACAATCAACATTAATATGACCAATATAAAAAAATATTTATTTTTTAATGTTTGGTCTAAAACACTTCCATCTTGTAAAAGATAAAAGGTAGACACGAGGAAATTATGCATATATAATTATAAAAACATTAATTGTTAAGTGAAATGTGATTAAATACTCTGAAACAATTTAAGTTTCGTAATACTATTCTAAATATGTGGAGTTTATAAATAAAGTGTAGATAAATATAATAGTCTTGAAATAATTTAAATTTTTTTATACCATTCCAAATAGGAAATAGACTATAATACCTTATGTTTTATTACTAGAAATTTCCTATTTGCTATAGACGGAAATAAGTCTATTGCAAACTTAGTTTTTACCAATAAATTTTACTGTCAAATTGGACAAATTGAGATTATAGAAAAATATATCTGTCAATAAATTAAAAAAATAGTGACCCTCTCTTTGTTGATACATTAAACATTTTGGTGGTAAAGAGGGAGAATAATTTTGAGGCACATATTCGTTGGTAAGTTAGATTTGGGTATTTTTATTTATTTATTTTTGATAAATCCATATATTTGAGATGTAAGAAATTATTAAGAAGTGAATTTTAAGTCTAAATCACCCTTACAAAATTTAAAGTGATATTTGTATCAATTTATAAACTATTAAAAGGCCTCATCTCTAGTCGATGTGGGGTCAACAACACACCCCCTCACGCCGAGACTGCTCAACTTGTGCGTAAGACTATAGTGTTGAAGGGTGATCTGATAGTGGGTGACCCAACAATCGTGTTAGGATTGGCTCTGATACCATATCAAGAAGTGGAATTTAAGCTTAACTCAACCTTACAAACCGGCCGACTTGTAAAGTGAGGTTTGCACCCACATTATAAACTATTGAAAGGCCTCATCTCTAGTCAATATGGGATCTCTAACGCACCCTCCTCACACCGAGAAACTATATTGTTTAAGGGTGGCCCGATAGCGGATGACCCAACAACTGTGTTAGGATACCATATTAAAAAGTAAAATTTAAGCCTAACTCAACCTTACCAACCAGCTTGAAAAGTGAGGTTTACACCAATTTATAAATTATTGAAATACCTCATCTATAGTCGATATGGAATTTCTAACAAAAAATTATATCCAAAGCATGATGTCTTGCTAAAGGACTTTTCTTCGTTGATAATGCAAAACAATTGTAACTATAATTTTTTTAATATTTAAGGTGACTTATTTATTATAAGAATTGTCAGATAAAATTGTAAAAATAATAAGTAATAGAAAGTTTATAAATAGATATTAGATTATTATTCATAATTTGATTATATTATATTTCAATATTAATTAATCACGTAATTATCATAATAGCTTTTCAAAAGAGAATTCTTTTTTATAATCATTGTTGCTGCTCACAATTGACGATAATTGACAAAGAATCATCATTAAAAATAACTTCAAAATCAAAACTTGTCACCTTGAAGATGGTTATAAGAAAATAATTATATTTACACTAGTGCAAGATTCATCACTTGATCTTGAGTTAAGATTAATGTATCGATAATTAACTTATCAATAAAGCAAAAGTGTTCTTCCATAAATAAAAAATATTCATTAGTAGTTATTATGTAATAATAATTTATTAATAATTGCACGAGTAATTTATAAAAAGAGAAGGCTTAATTTCTTAAACCATTCTCATGCCTTAAAGTTTGTATTTCTCATTCTCGGTGTATTGTTATCCATATCAACCTTTTTTTTTCTTAATTCTTTTTTAAATAATCAAGATCGAAAATATCTAAGTGAAATTCAACTAATTCACTTCTTTTAGAAAAGTTGAAGTAATTAAAATCGGTAAAAATGCAACTTGTAGATGAAGATAAGTTGTATAAAAAATAAATAATCATAAAACGCTCATATATTAACTATATCACTCAATAAAAAAAAACGTCAAAGCATATTGCATTTCTCCTCTACTATGAAAGGCATTACAATAAACAATAGTAAAATATCAATTTTATTATGATAAACAAAATTAAATTAGTAAATACATAAATCATCTTTGGATAAAATGTATATCTAATCCAAGAATTTCGATTTCTCCCTATCATATTTGTTAATCATAAAATAATTTTTTCCTTTGGAGTATCTATTCCATATGACTAATTAACAGCCTCATTCTTTTATGGCATTTTCCCTTTGGATCATCTATTCCATATGACTAACTTGGTCACTTTACGTACACAAGTTTTAAACAAATGACACAAATATTTGTCTATATTAATCCACAATCACATCCACAATTTTTTACTATATTCAATTTAATAATAATAATAATAATAATAATAATAATAATAATAATAATAATAATAATAATCATAATAATAATAGCTTAATTCACATTTCTTCTCCATCCATCTAAGTCTTCTCCTTTTTTTCTCTTTTATTTTATTTTCTTTGGTTCGTGTTCTAATTTGGTTTCCTTCTATATCACCCCTATTATCTTATTCATCTAGTTTTTAATGTGGCATTGATATTCATGAATTGTTCTGATGTCATTTAGTTATTGATCATTATGTTGTGTGCCTTGTGATTGAATTCATTGACACAAAGCTTCTTATAAATTAATATTCATTTTATGAAGCACAGAGAATATTTAACTCTTGATTTAATTGTAATTCTATATGATTTTATGTGTTATGCTTCAAATGACTATTTGAACTCTATTAAAAAGAGTTAACTAGATAATTAACTTTCTAAAATAAATTCAATTTTCAATGTTAACGTTCTTTATTTTATTTTTTTTCCCTTTTAATC
>Ga0209700_101126_pt1 | contig 54227 bp, 20 predicted proteins | sample SiratroredBW_FD_187528 | JGI IMG/M metagenome (GOLD analysis project Ga0209700, IMG submission 187528) | Root nodule microbial communities of legume samples collected from California, USA - Siratro red BW (SPAdes) (version 2) | ecosystem: Host-associated > Plants > Roots > Nodule | place: USA...
TTAAAAAAAAAAAAAAAAAAACACAACCTACCCTGATGTATTTTAAGAGGTCAATACGAGGAGTTGAGTCTCTATCATCGGTATTTCTTTAGGCACTTCCATGCATTTTTTTTCTGTATACCAATGAACATAAAAGTTTCCATTTTTTCAAATTTTATAACATAAGAGTTAAAAGTGTCTTTTAAACTATGTAATTCAAAAAACTTTTGAATTAACTACTTAAAAATTATTTTTGTTTCTGAATTATATATTTTAATTTTTTTACTTAAAAAAATGCTTAAATATTGCATGATTTAGAAGTTATTTTAGTTTTCAAATTACTCAATTCAGATTGATGCAATTTAAAAGTTTAAAATGACTTTTAAGATTTTGCAACTCGAAAACCGTGTGACTTTTTAGTAAAAAAAAATATAGTGAGTGATGGTTGAAGTAGTACTTGGTATTCGTGATCATTTGGTTGAAAGTCACAATGACAAAAAATATATCTTTGACAAAGAGCTCAACGTTGATAGCAATTTTCTTTTTAATGATGCATACAATTGAAAAACAAGTGTAAAAGACAACTAAGATGATGAAAATAATTTTAAATTATGTAATCTAAAATCTAAAAATGACTTTTGTATTATGTAACCTCAAAGTCAGGAATAACTTTTAGATTGTGTAATTGAAAAACACTTTTAACTTCCAAATTATATAATTCATAAAGCACAAGAATTTTTGTATTTAAGAGGGTGTAGATAAATGTCCGGAGGTGTAGGAAGAAATATTCATATTTGATAGTTCAAAAGAACTAAACAGTTTTTTCCCAACTGGACCATAGTCTTGAAAATGAAATCCATTCCAAGAACCCAACAGTCATTGACATTTAAAGAAGGCAATTACTTTCTGGAACTTCATATTTTATTCCTACACTCAAATTTTTTGAAATATCCGTTTTACCCTTTGTGATTTAGATCTTTTACCATTTTTATAATTTTTTGGTTGGTAATCCCCTTCGAATTAACTATTTTTTTTGTATTAAAACCTAAAATATTTTTCACGGCCTAAATAATAATCAAATTGTCCCAGAATTTTGTTGAATTGGTAACGAATGCACATCATGATTTATTAAACCTATCGTTAGACGGTTTAAGATTTAAACAAAAATTAATTTTATTACAACTTGTAAGTTATTTCCTTGTTTTAGTTTGGTGTCAAAATTTAAGAAATCACTAAGACTTGGATGATTAATATTCCAAAAAGCTTAAATTGTTAGGTACAGTCTCATAAACCAAATTAATAGTTATCAAGAGAAAGTAAGACATGCACTGTTTCAAAAATGAAGCAGAAAGAAAAGAGAAAGAGAGATGTGTTAAAGCCTAAAATGATGTTATGCTATGAAAATTTAGCAGACACATGAATAGGATGGTTCCAATGTCCACGTGAGTAGGTATGTAAGTTCTTCCATACTTAAGTGCCATTAATCTCATTTGAATTTGTATAATCAACCTGTTTTATCTGCTTAATTAAAGACCATTTAAGCACTTTACCATTAGTAATTGTTAAACTGATTGTTCTTTGACCTTATAGTTGAAGCTTAGAGAAAGTTGTTATTTGACAACTAAAGTTTTGGATTTACATGAGGAACTAAACAAGTCTAAAGCATGAGTACATTGTTCTTTTTGTCACATATGCAAAATCTGAAAAAGTTAAGATGTAATAAGAAAGATATGATGTGGTAGCTAGCTAGAGATCTTGATCAAAGACAACAATAAAGCAATGAGAAAACACAAAAGAAGGGTTAGAATCACCCAAATGGAAAAAAGTATATATATGGGGATTATTGCTGAGTAATAATTACGTAGAAAGTTAGGTTATAAAGCAAAAGCTCACTGATTCAAGGTGAAAATTTAAAATAAAAAAAAAATGTGATGGAGGAGAAAAAAAGAAAGGAAAAGAAAAGAGAGAAGCAAAAGAAAGGTTACTGAAACAAGTGAATTATGAATTGTGCTGCCACTTTATCTTCTACATTTTCCTTTTACCCTCTCTATCTTATGTCAAAGAGTTTTTCTAGACTTTTGTTAATTATTATTCAATCACTTGTGTGAGTTATTAATTCATCAATGTGGGTTTACAACACCATTTTTCATTTTAGGGTTTAAGAGAATATTACATTTTAGATCCTACATAAGAAGTTACAAATTAATCATGACCATTTGTCAAGAAAATTATAATATGTTAAATTTTGTGATATATGTAGGAGATAAATAAAAATGCGACAATAATTAAAGAAACCAGGAATAAAAATAAGAAAATACTTCTAAAAGGCAATTTCATAAAAAATATATATGTTCTATTAAATAGAAAAATCATGATTTTTTAAAAGACCAGTATTTTGAAAAAAAAAATAATTTTTTACTTTATTTTGTTATTATTAGTATAAATTTGTAAGACCGTTTTTTATTTATTTAGAGGATTATTTTTTAAAAAGGATAAATGTTAAAATTTTATGTTATGTATAATAATATAAATTAAAATTTTAATGATTAGATATTTTGAGAGCTTTCAATTATTTTTCTCAATTAGATTTATTGTTGCTTGGAATATAAGCAACCATAAAGTAAGATGAGTTAAATTACATTTATAAACAACTTAGAATAGTTTATAAACCATTAAGTAAGATTAGTTAAACTACATCAGAATTATTTATAATAATATAAATTTGTATAAAGCGTTAAATAGCTAATTGTTGATTTGAGTATGAATTCTATGTAATATTGTTTTGGTTGAATTTGAGAGTTGGTAGATTGTATTTTGAGTTATTCATAGAATTATGTTCTTTCTTGTATCAACATTTTTAATTGAATTATAATATATGTTGAATAAAAAAGAATTGGTTTAGAAGAGAAACTGATAGCGTAATTTATTAGTTTTATTATCTTTTGTATATATCACTTGATCATTGATAAATACAAAACATCATCATTCAAATATTTATAAGAGATAGAGTTCCTTACTTATATTGGAATTTGAAGTTGGAGTATGAGGGATGTAAAAAGAATTATTTTTTCTTTGGATTCCTCATTATTTAAGCAATAAAAATATTTGTAATAAAACCATTAGTATAATGCTAAAGATAAGTAGCTCAAATAATTATATTACACTTAAACAAGAAGATTTGATTATCTCTCTTTAATAACTTGGTTACTTAAACATTAGTTGATTGCTCAATGAGAAACATGTGAAATCAATTTTCTTTCCTCTCTTGAGATCACTCATACCTTGCAATGTCACTTAAACATTAAAATTAGACTTAAGTGATATGTCTTGTTGATGTTGTCACTTAGATTATAAACTATGTTGCTCAACAGAGAGTTACAATTTAAGAAATCTTTCCTTAAATATGAAAAATTTAGGAATTGATTGTTGTAATGATATACCTTTTCTTGTTTAAAATTTAATGTTAATTGTGTATTATTACTCATAAGTATTATATATATATATATAATCACGATGAAGACATTGATTTTATGATTACAAATAAACTAATGTGTGTTGATTATTAATCAAATGTTAAAATAAATAATAATTCTTTAAAACTTTAATTAAACTAAAATTACATATACAATATTATCTCTTCCTGACCCTGGATGGGGAGTGTGTATAGTAAAATAAAAGATATAAATAGCAATTTTTTTATTCAATAGTGGATTGTGTGCTTTGAACTTAATGTCATATTAGCTAATGAATCTTATGATTTTGAACTACAAATAACCAACCTTAAATAAGTATAATTAATATTCAAAAATTTAGTATCATAATCAACTAATATCTAAATATTTGATCATCCAAATCGGATTGGAGGATATTTGTTAAAATAATAATTAATTAAAATTCTGACCTGATTAAAAGGAAAATTATAAATAAAAAATTTATAAAAAAAATAAGATAATTCACATTTAGGTTAAGAGCAATAAAAAACTTGAACAAATACAAATTTCAGTTTTACAGTACATGAATGATCTAAAAAATAGAGAAAAGAAAAGGAAATGTTGTATTTTTCTTTTTTTATTTTCACATGAAAAATGGAAAACATTTGTGAATGAATCATATTTTTGTTCTAAAATCTCATGAAAATTTAGATATCCTCAATGCTCCCTGTTTGGGAAAAGAGGCCACGTGAATAAAACACTAAAGTGTGTGCTGTACGGTTTAGCCTAACATCTAGGGATGATTCATGATCCACGCAAAATTATTATTTCCATATATTAAAAGATTTGTTTTAAATCAAACGTTTAGTGGTTTTTCTTTTTTTTTTTACATACAAACTAAGAAATATTATATTGAAATCATTTTCCACTAGTAAAATATAAATTCTTTAAAATTTTATAATAGGCGTCTAAGCACAAAAGGATAAATTAATATAAAATATTTCATAATTTATAATATAATTATAAAATAAGTCACACAAACTAAGTTCTTAATCAAAACTAAGAATTAAAATTTACTTAAACGCAATTTGAAATACTATGTTAAGAATGTTCATCAAACACTAACATTTAACTTAAAATATAAGTGTACTCCTTCATAAATATATTAAAATATTAGTCTATTCATTCATAAAGATATTAAGTATGTTTATCAAAAAGTAACATTTAACTTAAGATATAAGCCTATTCGTTCATAAAACAACTTGTAAATAATTAAAGTAACTCTTAACACATATTTTATAAAGTTTTAAAAAAGAACTTCACCAACTTCTCACCACGTTTTAATTTACTTATTTAGATTATCAATGTAATAACAGTCTCAATATACAATATCATAAACTTAACTAAGTCAAATAGTTTTTAAACTACTAAACTTTTTTTTTTTAAAAAAAACAATTGATATGACTATTCTCTTACTTCGAGCGTGACTTAACGGTTTAATCTTAGATACTATTATTTGATTAACCGTTCAAAATGTACACAAATTCATTAGAAAAAGCTAAACCTAAAAATCAAAACATAAAATTAAGGACTTAAACTATTAAAGATTCATATTTTCTTAATTAATTATTAATTATGTTGTGGATTTGTAGAACAGCAATAAAACAAAATTTCAAAATCCAAAAGGAATAGAATACTTATCCTGATAACAATTTTATGTTAAAATAAAAATAATTCTCAGCTGACTTCTACATCGTGGCTTTAAAAAGAAAAAAAAAAGTATAAAGGTTTATTACTCGAGTTAAAAATTAATTTCAAAATTCAGAAATAAAAAAATACTTCCGTAAGTATCATGAACTAAAAAAAGCATTTTTATATCTAGTATATTTTTTTTTTCTGATACAGGTTTTACATACTTCAATGTTAATTCATATTTATATCATTATACAAAGAGATATAACTCTTTATAACTGCTTTTATATAATTTTTAACTAGACTATTTTACTCTTTATTAAATTAAAATAATTTCGTTATCTGATAAGATGCATAACTGTAGAATTTTTTAACCAAAAAAGTAACTGTATATATATAACCCTTCAACTAAAAGATAAATCTTTTCAATCAAAAGTAATTATTATATAACCCTTCAACTAAAAAATAACTGCACAATTCCTTAATTTATATTTTTTAAATTCTGAACATAAACTCAGAATATCCACATATCAGTTTTAGTTGTTTCTTCTGGCTCGTGTTATGATGTTCTGTTCTTTCATACAGTAGCATATGAAAGTTTGAGCTCAAAGAAAATTTACATTTCTTAGAAGAAAGATATCTGTTAAATTAACTGTTTAAAGCACCATCACACAGCATAACATTCAATAATGAAATAAACAATGGCAGGGACAGGTTGTGATGCAAAGTTTGTAGTTTATTATTATTATAGCAGTAGTATTTGAACTCCCACATCGATTAATTTATTATATACCAGCTTATCTTCTGCTTCTAAAAAGTGTGGTGTGTCTGCTTTGTATTACTGATTGGCTGATGAAGATACAATTAATTAGTGGACATTTCACATTAATTTGAAGTCTAAAGATCCCTCACTCACTCCTTAGGCCAATGGCTAGCCTTCTCTTGCCTCAAAATGTTCTCACAAAAGAAAGAAAAAGGGTCATCAAATAAACTATATGAAGGAAAGCAAAGGATTAAGGAGGATATTTGTATGATTTAAATGGAAGTACCTACACACAAGGAAGTATATATTATCAGTGATAGGGAAAAGGCTTGTGTCAAACGTTATGCCAGAAGAATCTGTAAAATCTGTAAAAGAAAAAGAGAAAAAAACTCAAAGATAAGGAACTTTGGTTCCTTTTGGTCTGTTTATAAGCAATGATGGTTGTGATGAGTGAAAACACTTTAGCAGAAGCTACAATAAGAAGAAGAGAAGAGAAAAATGTCACCGGTTGGATTACCACCTGGCTTTAGGTTCCATCCAACCGATGAAGAGCTTGTCAACTACTATCTCAAGAGGAAGATCAATGGCCAAGAAATTGAGCTTGATATCATTCCTGAAGTTGATCTCTACAAATGTGAACCTTGGGAATTAGCAGGTTTTCTTCTTCCCTTTAACTAACTACCCTTCTATTCTTCCAACCACTGTGTTTCTCCCATTTGTCACTCATCCATTTATAGCTCATAACATTTTTCTCTCACATTCAAACAATATCATGCTAGAAATTGTGTTTGCACATTCACAATGTGTGTGTACAATGATGACAGTGAAATTTAAAACCTTGTGTAAACTACTCAACCTCTTCATCACTTTATCTAGTTACAAACAACATTTAACTATCTTTGTAGGATAGGTAATCTCTATGAAAAAACTACCCCCAAATGAGTACCTAACTTGCCATATCTTTTGGTGGATCATTCATGTGCCTTGTTTACATTCTTTTTCATACATGTGTCATCTTATTAGGCAAAGATTATGAATTTGATGCACTATATATGGCCTACATTTTCAATTAGGCAAAGTTGTTTAACTGATTGACTGATTTTCGAACATTTTCTGTTGTCTTGCATGGTTAGAGAAATCATTTCTACCGAGTAGAGATCCAGAGTGGTATTTTTTTGGACCCCGGGATAGGAAATACCCGAATGGTTTTAGAACAAATAGAGCAACTCGTGCAGGGTACTGGAAGTCCACTGGAAAAGATAGGAGAGTTTCATGCCAAAGCAGACCCATTGGCATGAAGAAGACTTTGGTGTACTATAGAGGGAGAGCTCCTCAAGGGATCAGAACTGATTGGGTGATGCATGAGTATCGCCTTGATGACAAAGAGTGTGAGGACACCACTGGATTACAGGTATGTATATACATATATTCAACCTATATCAGTATATCAATAATGGTGGTACCTATATTTTAACAGTTTAATCTCTTATTTATCTTTATATCTTTCTTTCTGACACATTTTATTACTTATGAGTATCACATTATCATCTTTTCTTCTGTAACCTTCTTTCTTTCTATCACATTATATTATTTATCAGCATCACATTATCATTATTTTCACCTTCGTGTATCTCTCTCATAGTGTATGTACACCGGTTTTTGGTGTTCATAGAACATTATTTTCAAAATATGTGATTGTTAGCAACATAAAGTAAAGCTCTTAATGCCTACTCACAATCAAAAGTGATTAAAATAAGACAAAAAAAGTCACCCTGTGGCTACTGCATACCTATTACACAAAACCAATAGCAATTCAAATGCAAGATACATTAAAATAATGTTTGAAAAAAGTTAATAAAGTCCTTCTTGCACTTATTTTAATGTTATCTTGAGTATTTAGCTAGTTATGCTTAATGGGCGTTGTGCTCATGTTTGAATTGCTTGTTGGCCTTTTAGGTGTACAAGTAGCTTTACTCTTATTCAGTAATTGTCATCAGTTTTCATAATCAAGTGATTTTAGCTTGGTTTAGTTTCAAAATGGCTATTTCTACAAAATGCATTACCAACGCATTAGCAATCAATCAACTTATGTAGTCACTTGTTAATCAGATGAAGTTGTGAGGAGAGAAGATGGCTTCTATTTTTTTTAAAGAGATGTCTTAGTAAATGATTAACAAAATCAACGTCATGCTCAGTGAGCATTACAAATTCTTTGCCGCTCAATTTTACTGTCAAAATTGTACTCCACGACTTCTGTTTTGTGTTTAAGTTGAAAGTGAATAAGTTTGGTAAAAATGATTTACTCATCCTTGTTCAAATATGCTCATTCTAGTCATTTTTGCGTGAAATTGCCACATAATGGTAACAAGCCCGAATTAGTAAGTTCCACCTTCCAAATTAGCTTTACAAGTCACATCTTAGAAAAGTAAATGTTTTGTTGTCTTTAAAACTAGCCTCCGGTGCCCACCTGACCCTTTACCTACTTTCAGAACTCTCTTTTGTTTGTGTGTGCAGTATGCACACTTGTCATCACATATTTGAACCAAAAAGCAAGAAGTTCGATGCTTAAGGGAGTGACAAAAGCATTTTTCATTGATTATTTTCAGCACCTCTTTTACACCAAAGACAAGGAGAAAAAAAAGATAGATAAGCTTTAGTTCCATATTCCCATGATGATCACTTCATGAGAGTCACACTACAAACACAGTGAGAATAAAACTTGAAACTGTAGAAAAAAATGAAGTACATAAGACGTTGTACATGTTTGGAAGTAGAAGAACGTGAAAATTGCATGGCGTGCATGGAAAGCCTTCACTTTTGTAGGAGCTTTATTCTCCTCTCTCTCTCTCTCCCTCTCTCATGTTACTTTATGGTTGTTTATTGTAGGTACTCTATAAACGTATGGCTGACATATTCTTTACTTGTGTTACTCTAATACCTCTAAAATGACAAAGTTCTAGTGCACCTTGTCCTTTACATTATTGCATCTACAATATAATATAGTGTAATGTAATGAGACAAAACTACTATCCTCTTTATTATCTCTATCCCTTCTTGATTAAAATTCTTTAGTTATTGGTGTCTTTGTCAATTATTATCTGTTCAACCTTCCTACCCCGATCTAGAATTATTAGATTCTATATAAGCCATGAAGGCTTGTGCATCTCATAAAGCAGCTACAATTCTCCCATCACTTTCATTCTGTGTCGGTCACTTTTTACTTTATTCCTGAACACCAAACCTGACAAATCGGTACTATACTATACCCCAGAAAACTTACAAATAATTAAGATAATAAAAAGGAGAGTGATGGTACAGTCAATTGTACCAACCAAATATTCGTTATAAGTAAATTAATATCTAAGCCAGGATGTGCCAATCAAGTCATATGATTATGGCAAATGAATTTAGCAATGAAGTTAGCATACATAATATGTTCACCCTTTCAGTAACCAAAAAGTCTCCTCTTGATTAGGACACAGTAGCAGCAATTTTAATATTCTTAACAAGAAACATGGACAGAACATTTAGCACTCTTTGAATCTTTCTGCCACTGGCTTGTTCAGAGGTTTTCTTTTGTGGTTTTAACCTCCACCACATTGTGTAGATCCGTTTAGGCCACAATTTTTGACTACACTGCTTTAGTTGATCATTTCAAATGTAGGCAAACAAAAGACCTAAAGCAATAATTGGTAGGAAAATCCTACACTATACTAGTGTGTTACTTTAGGCTGCATTAGTTTATATATATCCAAAAGAGAAAAGTGACACCAACAAAAGTCCAAATGAAGTTCCTTTAGCAAACTAGTTAACTATCTTAATAACTACCTTGCAGGATACTTATGCATTGTGCCGTGTGTTCAAGAAAAATGGAATCTGTTCTGAGATTGAAGAGCAAGGACAATGTAGTATCTCACTAATTGAGAGCTGCCAAACCATAATTAATGAGTGTGAAACCATGTCTCCTGACATACCAGGGGCATCATCATCATGCTTGGAAGAGGAAGACAAAGATGATTCATGGATGCAGTTCATCACAGAAGATGCATGGTATTCTTCTAATGCAGCTATGGTTGGTGGTGAAGAACTCTCACATGTTACATTTACAAACTAATATTTTGAAGATCTAATGGCAGGCCAGATTGGTGGTGAATAACTTGGGAGCCGGATATAAATATAAATATATATACATTTCATCATATAATAAAATATTTATACCTTTTCCATATAACTGTTAATTAAAAGATTTAACTTTTGTTTTTCTGATTATTACTATACTTAATTGGTGAGGATGGTTTGGTTTGTTTTTGGTTTGGTGGGCTTGTTAATTAGGATCATATTATTGCATTGATTTTATACATTTTTGTACTAACCTCTATCTCGAGGTGATCTGGGTGTTATTTGTGGAATAAATATAAATCACAGCTCAAGTGTTAATTATTTTCATTATGTTCTTCATTGGCAGAAGGAATTCTAGCAATGAAAGGTAGTTAAGAGTATAATCAGCTATGCTAATGCTTGTTTATCAAAATTTCAGACAGATTGTTTAGCCAAGTAGCTTTAAAACCAATTGATCTCTAAAGACTAACATTAAGAAAATTTTAGTCCAATGAAATCCATAGATGATTGGAGAGACTATTCAAACATTGCTTTTAAATTACATAAAAAAGAACAACCACATTGATACCTAATAAATAGTCAAGAGAATTGCATGATAGAGTAACTGACAGAACTGCCAAAACATTCCAAAATAACTTAGCAATTTGAGCAGCATACAGAACATCATGTGTGACTATAACTCCTTTTTGTCACCATGCCAAGTGCAAAAATCCAATGACACCTTTCATTGTTCAAATTATCAGCTATTAACATGAAAGAGCTTGCATTTCAATGTCTACCTCCAAATTCCTAAGACGAGAAAAATATATCAGATACAAGTATAATTAACAATAGTCACAAAGAAGATTCAATTAGCATTTTGATGAAGGTGCAACCTGAGAGATAGGTTTGGTATCTTCATTCTCCACACCCCTCGTGCTTAATTTTATCCTTTGGTCATTTTCAAGGTATGGTTCTTTATACACAACTGCACAAATATCTCTACAAGATGTTACAGATATTCTGTTTTGATTTTCCACTAATCATGGGACTTTAATCATCTCAAAATAGTTGAGTTTCATGTTTTAATTTTCTATAAACATTGTATGAACAGATTTGTCTCAGAATATTATTAGATGTATATAATCTCAAGAATTCGATTATGGATATGTTTATGATGAATCTTTCCATAATTACTTTTAAGAAAAGAAAAAATAAAGTAAAATTCTACCTAATAAAAATAACTTATAAATTAACTAATCTGTAAAATTCTTTTAATATAGATTTAATTTATAAACAAACTTATTTCATTTCTTTTCTTAAACTTGAGAAGAAGTTTATCTAAACAAATTCTTGCATAGTCTTCTGATTAATGCAATTGCAAGATCAAAGATGTATAGGCAAGTAAAACAAGTTTTAAACCAAAAATTTACCAATAGAATTAACTGAAATATCATGTTTGAGTTTTATCAGTAAAATTCTCTTTTAAATCAGCAAGTACTTTCGTAATTGTCTACTCCTCTACAGGATCTAAATATCCATCCTTAAACATTTCAAATTTATTTATGAAGCTGATTTTAACAAATCATTCACTGATATAAAACTCTCAGTCCAATGCAAAGAATCTTGTACTTCAAACAAATTAGGCCATGATTATGTGATAGCAAAGTAACTGAAACTACTTTTGATCAATAGAGAAAATACTGAAAGAACATTGATTTGATTACAAGGGTACCAGAAAGTTTGGAAATTGAGAATGAAAATTAAGTAAAGCAGAGAAGGGAAACTTCTCTTTCTTGTGGTGCTATCCTAAAAGCCTCTAACTTTACCACACAGGCCATGTATGCAACCCATATAGGGGTGCCTAACAATAAGATAACATAAATATGAATATATCCCTTTCAATTATATATTATCTTTTTCATATTTTCATTAACTTTTAAAGTTTACTTGAATGAAGAAAATGAGTAAAAAAGTTTTGAGCTTTAGCCTAATTCATGTAATTTTTTTATTGACAGTTGCAAATTCTAATTTACACTTCACATTTCTTGGTCAATTCATTAATCTTCTACATAATCCAAGTCTCAACATAATCAAAGCAGCAATTTTCCAAAAATAGAACAAGTAAAGGAAGAGATTTTAGAGTGTTTAATCAAATAATTCTAAACTCATTACTAAAAACTACGATGTTACATATAAAAGACCAACATTCAAAATTCAATGCAATGAAATCCCAACAGGAACACTATTTAAACTTAATTTTAAAAATTACATAAAGAAGGATCACTGTTTATGTTCTAAATAATTTGTTTTGGAACCTTCTTTATCCAGACCATAAATATTTGTAGATATGTGATAATTCTATTTGCAAGTTATTATCATATGTTATAATATTGTATTTTGGTCCTTAAAACTTTTAAAAAATAAAATTTTTAAAACAGAATCACCAAAATACAATATTATAAATTTTAACAGCAATAATAGGGTACTTATTACATGTATATAAATACCATGGGAAGGTTCTAAACAAACTATTTATACTAAAGGAGTTGACTACAGAAAGATAAAAAACTAAATGGATAATACCTAATAAATAAATAGTTTGCATAATACAGTGACTGATACAACTATCAAAAAATTTCACATGGCTTTGAAATTTGAGCAGCATACAGAAGAACATCATGTAAGAGCTCCTTCATCACCTCATGTCAAGTGCAAAAGTCCAATCACACCTTCCATTGTTCAAATTTATCAGCTGTTAACATGAAAGAACCTGCATTTCTATGTCCACCACCTCCAAATTCCTAATAGAAGAGAAGAAAGATAGTAACTACAAGTATAACCAACAAGAGTTGCAAAAAAGATGCAATTAGCAATTTGATAAAGGAAAAACCTGAGTGATAGGCGTGGTATCTTCATTCTCCACACTCCTCAGACTTATTTTTAGCAGTTGATCATTTTCAAGCTCTGGTACTTTATATACAATTGCACCAATACCTCTACAAGTAAAAATGTAAGTGCATAAGTAACATGAGATACCAATTCCTTAATAATATTCTGATTCTCCAATAAATAAGGACACAAATCATCTTAATAATATATGGTGATTATAAGTTCCATGGTTTAATTTTCTGTATACATTGTATAAACAGCTTTGTATTTGGAGCGGAAGAGTATCAAAAGATGGTATATATATATATATATATATACACACACACACACACACACACACACATATATACAAGTCCAAGATCACAAGATACATTAACACGTAAGACAAGTTTCAAACTAACATTAATAATAGAATGGACAGAAAATTTCATGTTGGAGTTCTATTAGCAAGATTCCTTCATAAATCCTGCAAGCAATTCTGTACTTTTTTTATGTGTCAGAAATTCTATTTATCTATCTTAGCGCAATGAAATGAATACTGTACCTAAATTAGGTAGTGACTGTGTGATAGAAACCAAATTTACTGTGAATTAAAAGAGAAAATACTCAAAAACATTGATCTAATAACAAGGCATAATTGAGAAGGAAATATAAACAAATCACTTGGGAATTGCAGATATTGAGAATCCTTTTGCTGTCATATAAGCTAATTCCTATATTCAAGTCCGTGCCAAACCAGGCAAGCCTCTTAGTATAAGTAGCTAGCAAGATGCATTTAAGTTGAACTGTCCTACAGTATACATATAAATCATACTCCAAGACTTGAGCAAGAGATGTGGGACTTCTCAACACATATCACTAAGAGATTTTCCAGTGAGTCAAAGGAGAAGAACAGCAATATGATTTAATTAATAATAACAAGAAATTAAAATGAACAAACCTCAACTTCATTTCCTGGCTTTTAGTAGCTAATTGATGTCCCAATTCACTTCTTAACTGTGAAAAAGTAGTATCTGCATTGACAGCCTGCAAAACACAAATGGTTGAAAATGAAAAAGACTCTCGTTAGTTCTCTCCTAATCAAGAGCGGTGTGAAAAACACAACTAAGGCTCAATATAAGTATTGAAAATTAGCATCAATGCATGAACAACCAAAAACTACAGATGGATGGTTTAAAGAAATTTGACTGCAAAACCAAGGAATAGAAGGAAGTAGAGGAAGAAATAGTGAGATCTTAAAAGAAGGAAACATCAACCATACCAGGCAATGACCAAATGCACCATTCCCGAGGGCAATTTCATACGACTTGCTGAGACCGTCATCAATTAATTTTTGCTTGAGTGATAAGCTTAGCATACCTCTACTAATGATAGTATTCAAGTTTAGAGAAAGCAACTGCCATAATACACAAAATTGTCAGGTATTTCAACTATTTATACAAAATGAAATGACCTATCACTCTATCTTGGTGGCAACATATAAGTATGAAAATAAAGAACTATCAACCTTAATGAGGCAGGGAAAATTTAGTAGAATCACCACAATGAACTCATGGACAAATTTACAGGACAAAACAAAGGAGTTAAATATTTTCATGCACTTAGGAACTACTCAATGTGCTTGTTCAAATCAGAGAACAAAAACTCAAATATACAAAGTCTTACATTGCTGGTGTATTCCAATCAGATTCTAATGATAAATCATAAAAGTTGAGAAAGCAATGCAAGACTCTGAACGTAGATTACCTGGTCAAACAACGAAGGATTTTTCCTGGCATCAAATTCAATGTTCATATCCTTCAAACCACTGCTGAAAGCTTTGCTATTCTGGAGTCTCCACCTCCAGAGGTCCCCATCTTCAACATACAGAAAAAGCTGCCTGGCAAGCTCAAATTCATCAAGCACTGAGGGGTGCTTAACTGCAACATCAGGACTCAAAAGCTTATCTTGGAAGTAATCAAAAGCAATGGTAGCCCCACTCCTCTCCATGTCAATAACCTTCACCACATTCTCACCAAGTGAAACATCATTCCCTAGCCTCTCAAGGGCACTCTTGTGATGGTCCAAAACAATCACCCTACATCGCAAGAAAACAGCACAAACAAAGATAATTCAACCCTATTAAACGGCCATGAAAAACAATTTTTTTTTAAAAAATGCATCTTTCACAAGGAAAACAGCAAACAAGGCAAATCACCTCGGAACCTTGGTGGAGATTTCTTGAATAAAACCATCGGGCCCCACAAAATCTAGGAGGTAAAGATCACTAATTTCATTCAGAGGAAGATCTTCAGCACTGAAAATTTCAATCAAAGACAAAAATACATACACATAAATGAAACGGCATAGCAATAACACACATGGCATAACAATGATTGATAGCAGGATGAATGGTACAAATAGTAAATACTGAATGAGAAAAAACCTGAGGGGGTTGTAAACAGTGTTGGGAAAGAAAAGAGGAGAGAATAAGGAAGTGGCCTTGAAGTAAAGATGCGCAGCAAGCGCAGCAAAAGCACCGTCAGGACAAGGGTAGTGGTAGAGTATGGCAGGTGAAGCATGATTGTTATTGCTACCCTTCTTCTTCAAACCCGTGTTTATGGCATTGGAGATGTTGTGCAGTTTGGGTTGTGAAAGCAACATCGTGCACGTTCTGATCTGTTGGGTACCACATCGCTGATATCATGTTTGTTCAGTTTGAGATTTTAACTGCACAAGAATCACTTTCTCAATCCAATGGATGTTATTTAACTTAGATTTTGACATCAAGTGTTTGATAAAACTGAGGTAGCTTTTATTTATGGTACCTTTATTAATAGAATATATTTAAGCAAGTTGTGATCAGATAAATTTGGTTAAATTTAATAAAGATAAATAAATTCAGTTAGGTTTAATATGAAGAGGGCACTAAAAATGCGAAAAGAGATACACGTATATAAAATTATTGTTCTGATAAATTTATTTTATTCCGAGAAGATATGTTTTAGATTTTTTTTTTCTAATTTTTCATTTCTCACTGTCAGTTACCGAAAAAAGTTAGATTAAAATAATTGTTTTTAATACAATAATTAAGGCTCATTTTGACTTAAAAATTGAGAGACTTAAAGTAAGTTGTATTTATTTTATTTTTTCAGGTTATTACTGATTGCTTTAATAATTGAAAATGACTACATTCTCTTAATGTTTTCTGTAAATTTAATTAATAATTTATTGAGTTTTATCATAAATGCTTTAAAAGTTGTATGTAAGATCATTTTTATTGTTAATAGTAGGGTTTAAAAACTTTACATCTATCGTGTTTAAAAAAATAAGCTATTTATTTATTAGGTAAAATGAGTATTGTATTTTTTGTAAGATTTCATATTGAATACATCTAAAAAAATTGTATTATTTTCATTCTTTGAAAGTTTAAAATATACTTTAGATTCTTGTTGATAATAATTATCGAGGAAGAACTTACTATGAAGATAGCAATTTTAATAGCTGAATTGTAAAATTAAAAATAATTTTAATTAGAAGTATAATTAGCATTACAATAAAACTAGCACTCCTGTCCTTTTTTCATATATTATTATTATTATTATTATTATTATTATTATTATTATTATTATTATTAGAAAGATGCTTAAAAACAATGTTTAAATTTTATAAGAATAAAAATCAAATCAATTATGCTTTTTTGTAAATTATTTATTAACGCAAGACATATTATACCCCTAGTATCATAATTAAGTTTAATTATTCCATACTTGAAACACACACATATTCATGTGCTAACTTTTTTATGATAATAAAAATTTAAAAATATGACAAAAAAGTAATTATTATAATAAAATCAATTAAAAATGTTATTATAATTTATGTAGAAGATATAAAAATTGTGTTTATCAAAATAATAAAAATATTTTTTCAAATAATTTTATGATATTTTAACTATATAATAGGATTATTTGTATTTTTATTTAAAAAATAAAAAATTTAATAAAGTATGTAAAAAATAGATATAAAATATTTTAGTTTTTATTAACTATTATAATTATATGATAAAAACACTTTTAATTTTTATGAATATCTTTTAAATAATAAAAACTGAAATAGTAAAGTAATAAATATAAGGATATGAAAAATAAAAGAAGTAAAAAAAGTTGTATACACGAAAAAACAGATATAAAAATCCAATCTCCGTTATTAAATATTATAGATTGATTCTCATAACATTACAGATTTTTCAATGAAGTATTGTATTAATTTAAAAAAGGAAATGTAGATTGATGAAAAAGTTTTAAACTAAAAAAATTATCCATAATCTGCAACTACTAATAAATATATATTGAATGAACTTTTATAATTATTTTTGGTTTTTCAATATAACTGATTTTTTGGTGTTCATATGAGATGAGTTCAGAAAATTGATTGAAATCAGTATGAATTTTATATTCTAATTTCTTGTAATTCCATTATCTTTTGATTTTTTTCCAGAAAATATTATATTTTAATTAAAATGTATATGTAATATTAAAAATAAATTAAGTAGTATTAAATCAATAAACTTTCAACTAATAAGTTATTTACTGATTTAAACACATACACAAAGCTTTTCGGGTCAAAACCCGGTTCAGTCCAGCCCATATAAACAACAACTTTTATTTGGCATTGCTGAGGAAACAGTTGCAATGGCTAACATGGTCTTTGTTGGTGTTAAGGTTGCTGCTGTTCTTCTACCCCCATTACCCTTTACAACCAATGCTCTCACTTTCAGTTTCCCCCACAAGAGACACTTCCTTCTTCTGAATTCCTCCCAAACCAATAACAGAACACCCTCTTTCTCTTCTTCCTTCTCATTCTCATCATCACCCCTCACAAACAAGGGTGGTTGTTGTGTGTTGGCGTGTCTCCCTCCTGCTTCGTCTGAATCTTCAACGTCATCATCTTCCACTGCTAAACCCTCTTCCCATTTCCCTTCAACCAAGCTTTATGTCAGTGGTTAGCTGCTCTAACTCTTCTCCTTTTGTTACGCTTTTTGTTTTTCTTATCCAAATTGATGTTAGAGTGATAAAGTTTTCAGCTTTTTCTGATTTCTTTTTTTGGGTCTCCCTCCAGTTGGGTGCCGGTGTCAATGAACAACAACAGTTTTATCTGTTGTTACGAGTGGAAAATTTGAATGAAAAAGGTTTTTACTTTACTCTTTGAGGGAGGGGTAGGTTGATTGCGGAGAGTGCTTCCCTTATTTCATTGAAAAGGGATGGCTTTATTACGTGTGAATTTTAGCATTGGAAACATTCAGAATCTTGTCTAGTGGCTGCAATGGTGGTGCCATCATTGTTTAACTGGTGTATGAGATTGGGAGGAAAGGGACAGTGCTATGGATTTGATCTTCGGAAGAATTACTGTGGAATTTATTTTGAGCGTAATTCAGTTGGGGAAATTTGCTCTGTAAAATGTTTTCCTATGCAGAAGAGTATGCAGAAGAGTTTGATGTTATGGTGGAAGAAGGTGACCAGTATCTCTAGCTTCTATTCGGTGTCCACAGCTTATTGTTTAACTTTTATGGATGAAGAAAGAGGAATGATGTTAAGAGACAATTTATATGAAATCTTCTACTAGAATAATGTTTGTTATTTTCAACTGTTAATTGCTAATTGCTTTATGTGTCTATTTAATTATCTTTAGTTCTTTGTATAAGCTTTTAAAATGCAGTTACTGTCTAGCAAAAATGCTTTTTCATCTTGCAACCAACATAAAACTAGGCATTTTGTTGGAACCTTTTGCAAATTATGGAAGCATTTCATCTGTAGGGCACTTGATGTCCCTCATATACTAGCTGTGATTGCTCTTGATTCAATAGTCATTTGCAACATTTTGCTAAAGTCTACAGATCGTATCCCTTACTTTATATGCATTTATTTTTAGGATGAATTCTTGCTATATGTTATGAATTTCTTTGATGTATGATTATTCATATGTATATTTTTGGACAACAACTTTATAAATGTCATTTCTTGTTCTTTTCAGGGTTATCATTTCGTACCACTGAAGAAAGTTTGCGAAATGCGTTTAAGGATTTTGGTCAACTCGTGGAAGGTAGGAAATGATGAAATTTTCCCATTTGTCAATAATTTTTTTGACTAGAATTTAGGGTGCAGTATCTGTTAGTCATTTGCCAGTTCTTATCAATTTGTTGGTAACACTCTCCACTAAAATATTTGCTTAACTTTACGACAGTCAAGCTGGTGATGGATAGAATTGCAAATAGACCAAGAGGGTTTGCTTTTCTCCGTTATGCAACTGAAGAAGAATCTCAGAAAGCTATTGAGGGAATGCATGGAAAGGTATGATTTTGTTGCGTCCTATGGTGTTCTTATTTTTGAAAGATCAGATACATAAATGGCAGTTTATCTTGTTCAAGAGAGTATTTTACGGGAGGACATCCTCTGGTTTGCTAACTATAAGTAATTTAGAGAATAATTTGTAGTGTTTGCTAAGTGAAAACTAGACATCATTTGCTGAATTTCCTATTTGTAATCACATGTCGACACGCTTATATAGAACACACAAACTGAACATAATCACCTAGGATATATTCTAAATTTTAACATGCTTATATACAACACATAAATTGAACGTAATCACCTATGGATAGTATTCTAAAGTTTGATAAACAGACTACCGTGTGCACAAAAACGCAGGGATATAGCATACAACAAAATAAAGAGTTATTTTATCATGTAAAAGGAAAGGCGTTGAGCTAATCCTAAATTGTTGCATTATGTTTTATATCTGTACAATGCCATTTGGTTGATTGCCGTTGTTAAATTGTTGTTCTGTTCTGTGTTAATTCGTTGACTAAATTCTATACTGCCTCCAAGTTATCTTGGCTACAATGGTGGATTTTAAAATTTTTAAAGTGAATGAAGTAGAATACAACCATGATTGCATTTATGTAGCAAACTAATCAAGAAACATCGTCTTGTTATTTATGAAAGTGAGTGAGATCAATCAACTATTTTTGAAGCATCGTATTGTTTAAGTGTGAAGATTTGTAACTCGGAAAACTCAATATACTATTCACTGTGAAACTGTCAAAGGCTATGATTAAAACCAGATCCTTTAAACCAGCTCTGTAAATATTGTGCTCCGTCTGATTGAGGGTCTAAATTGTTGTATTATCTTCTTGTTCTTAGGCTTAAAATTTGAATGTCAGTTATTCATCTTTTTCCTATATGCTATCTTTAATTAACAAAAAAAAAGTTTTAAACTATGTTGGATACTGACAAGAAACAAACCACTGTTTCAGTTCTTGGATGGTAGGGTCATATTTGTGGAAATTGCCAAACCGAGATCAGAGCTACCGCAGCGGCATAGGGAAGGCACAAGATTGTAATACGGAGATCCAAAGTTTGTTCATTTTGGTGTGCAATATGAAGAACCATTGCAGCAGTGTACTTGACAGTATTATATAAAAGTACTCTGCATTATTAAACCTTGTTGGCTCCCTTCTTTATTACCCCCCACTTACTCTGAGGCCGCAATGGAACTCATTTAAACACCAACTTTGTCATTAGTAATGGATTTTAATCATAATTATATTGAAGTTACAAAACATGTTGCTTATGTTTTTAAGTAATGGCTTTAACACTTGACAAGAGTACTGAATTGATTAAAATACTATCACTTTTTCGATCAAATTAATGAATGGATAACATTGCATGGAACTGAACTACTTGACTATTTTTAGACCAATCGTTGACCAGTAAATGTTTAATACTTCACTCTCAAGTAATCAGCTCAGAAGAGGGAACAAGTACAGCACTGTAAATTCAACAATGAAGAAACAATGTTTATAATCTATGATTAAAAAGAATGATACAGAAAGAAAATCCGAAATACATGACACTCTTTTAAGCTTAATACATGGACACACAATATGCTTTCCAGAGGTAATTCTTATGTCAGAAGAAATAATATGTGATGTTTAGTGACCTGCGATGCTTGTCCAAGCTTCCCTGGTACACCCTCGTCACCGATGTGTGTAACATGCAACTACAAAGACAAATGCAAATAGTAGAAATAAATCTAAATTACAGACTTGCTGCTACGTGTCTATCTGGTTAAAGTAACGGTAACACGATACAAGGCAGAAGAAATAATGCCACCAGCCCCCGCACGAACGAATTATTGGACATGAAATGTTTAACGTGGAAGAGAAAGATGTTGGAAAAATGAATTGGAAATCAGATGTTTGTCAATTAGATCACAACTACCTAAATGAGGTCCTTATTTCTCAGTTTTTGTTTTCACTAATAACATGATTATGAATCTTGGAAAAATGGAATGGAAGGCTATGAGCACACACGAGCTCGTTGCCCGTCCCTCTCTTCCAAGGCTGCAATTAAGGAATTTCCATCTCTCTCAGCTAAACATCTTTTGTATGGAACAAACCCTCTTGCAGGCTTCTGAGTTACAGCTCCTTCTCCTTGATATTTTTGACACTGAGAATCAACAGCATCTGAGTTCTTGCCTTGGTTTTCCATGTCACAAACTGATTCGGTGTTGGAACCAGTGCAACAACTTTCCTCCTCTCTTGCTCTTACTTTCAAAGAGGGCCTAAGAGGCATGGGATTTATGATCTGATTGCATGGGCTGACGCAGAAAGCTGTAAGGCCTTGGTACAAACACCACTGTGGAAAAGATGATGCATCAGGTGCACATTCACTGAGGCACATGTTCTCCTTCGGTTGATCTTCTCTGCGATCAGCTCCCTCAGAATCAGGTGTTATGGGCCAGTTGCCACCAACCAAGCCTAGTGATAATTGTGTATCTACTTGCTCAGTTGATTGGCCAGGCTTCTCATTCTCCATATCATCCACTTCATCAGACTTCACAGTTATTGCCTTACCATTATCATCTATGTTCTGCAACTTCTGATTATCTACCATAGAGACTGTTCTTCCAAAAAGCTTAATACTAGTGGTTTGTGGCATATTGGTAGAATCTTCTATACCATATTCGGTTTCCTTGGAACTAACCTCGGGCTTCTGCAGTAACACCAGAGAATTTGACAATTAGTTAAACCTTGGCACAAGAGTTGGACAAGCTTATCCAAAAAGAAATTTCAAGAAATTAGTCAATTTTTTTTCTTGCTTAGTATACCATGCAAATGTTTGGGTTAGAAACAATGGATAAAGGAACTGAAGCTGGAGATCCTTTCTCTTCCTCCTCAGATGCTTTGGATGTCATGCAATCATTTTCCTTTTCAACAGGTGACAAGCTGACTGAGTGAATATCAGTGGTGCAAGAGTTTGGTGAAAGGCATCTGTTATTCTGCTCTGAAAATGCAGACCCAAATGCTTCCGAACCAACCGCAGATAGCACAGAAGTTGGAGATGGGGTGTCTTTCTCTGCAACCAACAGGTTCGTGGATTGAGATGTTTCTGTTTCATTAGGAATGGTGTGTCCTTTGAAAGCATCAACTGATTTACGGGGATATGGATGGAGGGGTTTTCTCTTAGGCCGAGGAGGAGGTATGTTAATTGGCTGTATAGAACTCTCAGCACTGCCCTCAGATTCCCTAACAACCTGAAACCAAGTACAGTGTGATGCTTGAGAACACAGAACTGAACAAATTCATCTAACTTCAAACTCCATCAAATTGAAAATGATCAAATTTAAAATCTAATTCTATGTTCATAGCCAACATGCTCCCAGTAGAAATTATACAGTGAAATTCGAAATAGATAATAATATTAACCTTAGAAAAAAACTTTTGAGCATGGCTTCGAATCTGAACAGCTGTTTTGGTACCTATATGCTCTGCATGAAGAGAAATTGACTTCCATCTGACATGAAGACAAAATGAAAAAAATAATGTTTCAGATGAATAACTCAGGACAAAGAGTTTACCTTCAATTTGGCGCCACCCTCGACCGTACAATTTCAAAGCTTCAAGGAACTTTTGATGCTCTTCCTCTGTCCACTTCTCCCTCTGTTTAGTAATGGTATATGGTTTCCTTACCTGATGAAAAGTGAAATAAGTTTTAGAAATCAAAACCAGAAGTGGAACAAAAAGGTCTCCATTAAAAGGAATACCATAATATGTAAAGTAAAGCAACCTTGGGAGTGTGGCCGTTTCCAACAGAAGGTATGTGAGCAGCAGTTTCAGATTGTTTTGCACCATTTGAATGGCAGTTACTAGCTGAGCCAGATATGGTTGATCTTGTGCTTTCTATCTGATCCTACATTAATAGTAGTTGATGAATTGATAACTTTCCTCAAATGAAAAATGGTAATAAAGGAAAATTAATGGATAATTTCATCATGCAAGAAAATGATGCTCACTATAACATATCTCAGTTCCTTTTAAGAAATAAAGTCACTGGATGAATTCATAATGAAATTCTCTTTTTCCCTATTAAAAGAGGTCAAAAGTCTCCACAAGATTGAATGCAAGACTTTTGAAACCAGCTTCCAATAAAGCAGCAGCATATCATATAGAGTCTAAGAGATCTGACTTGTCATCTCTTCCAAACACACATGCTAACCATTTCAACTACACTCAAACTAAACCTAATTTTAATTTACACTCTAGTGAGAACACTGTCAATAATGTCATATGAAAATAGTCAGCTGAAGCCAACTCGGCCCCTTCTATGAAATTCCTGTCCAAAACTTCTAACGGGAATGGAGGATTTATATTATGTTTCAAAACTGCAACTGCATAACATTGGCTGCATTGGTCTGCAATTACTCAAGACATGAAGGTTCTTTAATCATTCTTTTGTTATGACAGCAACTAAAAACCTGTGATACATGCATAGGATATGAAAGATTTCAAAAATTAAATGTACAGGTTCATTATATCCGTTTTGAAACACAAAAATTTAAAACTATCATACATAGAATAAAATATTTATCAATTGTTGGGAAAAGTTTACAATATAAGGAATTAATAAATTCACATCTCAAAAGGATGAATGGATCTGATGTAGTAGAGAGAAATAGAAACGGATAAACTGATTAAAACAGTTAAAAAATCTCCACTCATAACTGAAAAAATATCAATATAACAAAAAAAAAAATGATCCAGTTAGTATATAAGGCATACCAAACCACACCAACTTGTATTAGAGTCTTATCCAAGTCACATATCTAGTTGCTTTACCAAAAGATGTACCCATCCATGATCTATATTTTTAGATGCACCAGAGAAATACATCTACCCTTTCCCTCACCAGAATAAAATCTCGAAGCAATACAAGAATTTTGATTTAAGATGACCAGATCAAACATTGAGTTAAACAGTATTCCTCAGAAATTAAAAGCCAATAAGCTGGAAATTTAAAGAAGCACTTTGCAGTTTACATCAACATAATGGTGCAGCAACTTACATGCTGATCAAGCCACCACTTAATCACCATTTTTTTTAGTTGTTTTAAGATAGATACAATTGAATAAATCTAAGGATCTTTCAATACATTTTCCATACAACTTCTAATATGACCACAACTCTACACAAATAGAAGACGAACCAAAAAAAGAAAAAGAAAAAGAATCAAGCTTAGTTCCATGTTTCTAATCTAGAAAATGAACAAAAATCAAAGGGTGTTCTAGAAAAGTGGCAGGTTGGACTGCTTCTTGCTATACCTGCATCTCCATTGGAACAAAATGAGAGTCAGCTCTGCCTCAGAAAACACCCAAAACCTCCGCAGAGACTAACCCCAGCAGCCAACAACAACAACAGCTGTCACCAATCAAACCACACCAACAATAAAGTGAATTTTTTTGGAAATAAAGTAAATCACATAGCATTATTCATAATCTCCTGTTGCATGTTCTCTGGATTACCAAAATTAAACAGCTCAACTTTTTTTTTTTTCCAAAATAGAAAAACAAGAGCCAATGCTCAAATCAGATCAACCAATTACAAATGTCAAAAACACGCCAAGAACTGAATCCGAAGTGTGTTCTTCTTGTTCCTAACTCACACACACACAAAATTGAGAACAGTGAATACCTCCAATTTTCAGACACCCCAATTTGGGAATTCTCGATTGAACAGTAAAGATGCGAACTTTCTCGGAAAATAATAATTTTCCGAGAAAATCAAGGCACCCCAGATGGCGAAGGGGAAGAGAACAATGGAAGAATGTGTGAGCAGAGAAGGGGGAGGAGGAGAAGAGAAAGAGAGAGACTATAAATTACGAAAATAAAAATAAAAATTAGAAAAAAGGGGGAAAAGGAGAGAGTGACACGTCAGATTGAGAAAATATTTTGGAAGAAAAAATAAAAGAAAAAGAAATTTCCATGGAGGATTCGAGAAGGCATTGAGGTTTTGTGGCTGAGAACGCTCCGGGCCCACAGACACGTGGCGAGTGCTTGTGATGTCTGATATTTAATTTTTATTGGGAGAAAATAAAAATAAAACATTGGTAGAAGGAAATGTGGTGCTGCAGATTTTATTGTGGAAGGCATGAGTGCTGAGAAGATAATTGAGAAGATTTTTATTATAATAAGATATTTTTTTGCTTGTTTTTAAGTGTGGCTTTTTTGACTTATTGCCATTTTTGTTCATGTTCTCCCACGCGTGGATACCAGCACGTGAATCTAATCTCAGTGTTAGAACTATCTAGGGTTAGTAATTAATAATTAAATGGTTAACTAAGATATAAACAAGTTTCACTTATTGCTTTGGATACTTGAATAGTAAAATTACTACTATAAAAATGACTTTTTCAACCCACTAATTTTGAGTCCAAAATTTAGGTTTTACTGTGTTTGTAAAAACGTTAAGTAAGTAAATAAACAATAATAGTAAATATGGTAAGAAAAATACTAAGAATATACATTTCTTTAAAATCCATTTTCTCTTTTTGTTGAAATTTATGCAAAATAATAAAAAAGTGAGATTCACCTTTCATTTAATTTTTTTTTATACCATTCAACAAATTTTAAAGAACAAACGAAAGAATTTTTATTTAAAATGGTCTGCTATTAACCTTCTTTAACAAACAAGTTTTATTGTTGACATTGAAGATTTTATGGTTTAGTTTATTTACGAAAGAATGAGAAAAGAAAACAAGAACGAGAGATTTTTTTTATTGTTTAGTAGAAAAGGAAAATTGACAAAAGTTAACTAAAAACTTAGACGAATTTTATCAGTGACATTTGGTACTTTAAAAAAAAGACTATTACGAAAATGACTTTTTCAAAGTAATTATTTTTTACTCCAAAAAAAAGTTTTTACTATGTCTGTACAAATATTTAGCAAATAAACAACTATAATAAGTATTAATTAACACAAAGCTTTTTACTGGTATATTGAGTAGTTTGTGTTGAGATTATTAAAAGAAGATAATGTTTTTAATGACACCAATTAATATTTTAACACGTCAATTATGTGTCTCATCAGTGTATTGGTGTTTGTCTTAACTGGTATTAATTATATTACAATTAATGTATTAAATAAAACAATATATAAAATATATTATCTTACAGTCACTGGGTCTAATAAAATAATAAAGGTGAAGCAGTAGAAGACATAATCCATCAACAACAATTTAGGTATCCTGCAAAATCTAAGGACTGTGTTCAACGTTTGGACAAACACAGTGAATTTTCTTTCGTGACCACAAACATTGCTACATCTGTGGGATAAATTGCAGAATGTTTTAAGAAAATTTCATATATTTTTATTATATATTTTTATTATGACAGAAGATGAATTATTAGTTCATTATGCACTACTATTTGTCCATGATCTTATCAAGCTTTATATAATATGTAATTAAATATTGTTTTAAATTTAAAAACTTCAATTAATATGTAGAAGTAAAAATGTAGTGATTCAAGATTACCTAATAAGTTTTTATTGGAGACTAATATTGTGATAATAATAATATTATTATTATTATTATTGATGAGTTGTACAACTATAAAACTCATCATATTTAACAAGAAAAAACACATTGTTTATAAATAGTAGAATATATACTCATGTTTGATAAAGATTTGTGAATGAAATATTCAAACATGCAGTCAAATGCAAATTAATATTTACACAAATCTGGCACAAAATAAGAAGTAAAACATTTAAACTGTATTTTTTTTTACACATAATTTGGCCCTACTTGTTGGAATATGATGTAGATGTAACTTTAATAGAGTTTGTAAATGGATGTGCGACAGTGAAATGGTAAGATATGGATGGTAGATATATAATTGTTTGGAATCAAAATTAAATATTAGGTACCTTTGGTCAGTGAAATTTTGAGAACAAATCATATACATGCACATAAATTTACCAATTAAATTTATTTAAAATTGTATTCCCTTAACTTAAGAGATAAATCTCATAATAATTTTGTGCAAATAAATAAAAAAAAAAATTTCATATATATATAAACATTTCTTTTATTTTTTTAATTTCTAATTCTGAATAATTAATTCGTCACTTAATTAGATTGGATAAATCGAATTTGTTGTCAAAGACTTTGTTTGAACTAGGATGATAATAAAGGAAGAAAGAAAAGAAAAAACAGGAAACTGAAGTTATTTAATTAAGAAAAAAATAAAAAGTAAATAAAAATGAATGAAACTTTTGTGGTAGATTTAATATATTGGAAAAATTGAATAGTATAACAAACTATAAAATTACTTTTAATTTTATTTTAATAGGAATAGGTATAAATTAAAATTAAAAAATATGAATTATTAAGTAATTAATTTATAAAGTTGAAAATAGCATTAAAATTATGTAAATTTGAAATTGTGAACAAAATTCAAAAATGAAAATTACATATTAAATTGAAAGATATGATTCCTAATATTTAGTGTTCCATAGGAGTTACAATACAACTCATAATGGATGCTAGTACTTTCAAAGTATGCACCTGCCTTTTTATTCTTTTATATATATATATATATATATATATATATATAATGTTTTCAATTAAGCATTAAAATTAATGAAATGGTTATAATAACTTATTTTTAAAAATTAAATGTAAAAAAATAATTCAATTAATTTTTGTGGGATACATTAATTATTTTTATTCTTATTATATGTAATTTTAGTTTATTAATTAATTTGAAAAGTCTTATGTACAAGTAAAATTAAATATTTTTTTATACAAATATTTTTACTGTATTGATTAATTTCCAGAGTATTTAAAAATAAATAAATATCATAGTTACGAACATATTTATATAAATGTTAAAATAATATAAAAAAATTATACGACATATGTTTTAAATAATAGATTAAATAATTAAATCAAGTTTATTTTAGAATTTTATGAGCGAATTTAGTAAAAAAAAAATGTCTCAGTTTTCTTGAGCGAAATTTAAACATTGCATATTATTTCTATTTTACTAGGTGCAATTAATACACTTGTGTAAACATGGTCATTATTTTCTAATCTGTTCGACAAATTTTAATATGATAAGCAAACTATGCAAAAAATACAACATGCAAAACTAAATATTTTCATCTCAAAATTAACCCTGCAATTTCCAATTCAAAACAAGAATAAATTACAACATTTCAATTAATAAATATACTTAAATAATGTCATAACTTAAACATCAAATTTTCACTTTTACCAATTGAATCATAAATTCCACTCGCAACACAAATTATCAATCTCAAATATTAATTAAAATTAGACACAAAGCCATATTTACTTTTTAGTTCTTACTTATATGAATAATCTAATTAATAACAAGGTTCTCCTCTACTTTTAGGTAATCGGCTTTCAAGAGAATAATGAGTAAAGGATTCTTTAGTTGTTTTCAATAAATCAAATACAGTAAACAAAAACACACAAAAAAATGCAAGTTATATGAAAAAAAGAGAAAAGAAACATTTCTCTCCAAAAAAAATCTCTGATTTAAACTTACCCTTAATTATCTTAACAGTGAAAAGATAAGATGAAGGAAAAGAAAAACTTACCCAAACTTCTAAAAAATCACTAAATATCACTATTTTATTTAACTATCACTATTCTTATTATTATTATTATTATTCTTATTATTACTACTATTATCATTTAAAGATACAGAAATCACAAAATACCTTTTTTATTAATAAATAATAATGGTTATAGATAGTTGTTGTTGTGGTATTAAATATATATAGAGACAAATACATAAAAAATAATGATTGAAAATATTTGTTGATGTGGTAATATTGTGAGAACTGGAGCGCGTGGTTTGGTTTGCAAGTAATTTGCACACTTACGTCAAGAAAAATCCAGACACAGTAACCACCACCAACCACTAAAATCACCAACACCACTTCATTTTTCTAAATTTTTAAATAAATACACTTTCATAATATATATATATATATATATATATATATATATATATATATTAAGTGCTTCACCTTGATTCACGCATGCTGTCAAATATTTTTCACAGTACTCATAACAAGCAAAAAGATCACATCATTATACTAATTAAATAAACTCCTTGAATGTAATATTTGAATCTGTAATCTGTATATAAAAATGTTTTTTCTTACTTTATTAGTTTCGATATTTATTAATTTTTTTCTTTCTGATACATTTTTTTTGTACATTAAATATTTTAATATATATATATATATATATATATATATAAATATATATATATATATATATATATATATATATATATATATATATATATATATATATATATATATATATATATATATACACACACGTGTGTGTGTGATCAAGACCAGAAGATAATTGAACTGTAGTGAATTTAATATGACCTTCTATAGAAAAAATAATACACGTGAATAATTGTCCATAGAAGTAAAAAAAATATCAATTTGATAATAATTAGTATTGGCTCTAACTAAATAAAACTAGACTATATATATATATTAGAAAAATCTAAAAAGACGGAAAAGTTTCTGAAATAAATTCATTCTAGTACTGATTATCAAACTATTACCTATTATAATGTTATCTACTTCACACAACGATTTAATAAAATATTTAATACATATTTATCCTTTCCAAAATATAAATATAAACCATCGTATTAGTCTCTTTAATAATTGATAGATTTTGTGTTAAGCTTCAACATTTATGATTAATTTAAGTAAGATCACTATTATATTATTTTAACATTCACAAATAGTATATTATAGTTTGGTAATATTTTTAGTTAGTTTGAAATCTTTAACACATTCTCACATTAACGATTAAACATTTTAAACATAAAATTAGACAAAAACTTAATAACAAATGTCACGATAAATTAGATAAATTTGATTAACTTATGTAAATTTTAACACTAACTTAACGCTACACAACCAACTTGATTTGAACTTACTTATATATTATCATTTAATTATGTTCCTAATAAATATGAGATCTCTAAGAGTTACTATATTCTTATTTAAATCTTATCATTTTATCAATATTCAACTTAAGAATTTTGCAATATTCAAAATTAATTACAATACAAGTTACACCACTTTATTACCAAATAACATGATAATTTATTAAACAATCTAATGACAATATAAGCACATTATTGTTAATGTTATAATTCAAAAATAGGTTAACCATAAACTATAGCTTGGTTTTTGTTATGTCCTCACAACAATTTCATAAATCACTCCCCAAGTAATGTCAATATAGTAATTTTAATCTCTTTAGTTCACTAACACACGGAAAGAACTAAGTCTAAAACAAGCCTAAAATAATTATATAATTTAATAAATTTTAATTAAATTTATTATTCAATGTCATCACTTATAATTACAATTTGACTTTAAATATACTAAATTTTATTATTTTTGTGTTTTCTTGTGTCTTAAGGAAAAGAGTGATTAAAGAAGAATGAAAAAAAAACTAAAAAATACTTCTCAATCACATTTAAGATCTTGACCGTAACCATTAAACACCTCAAAATTAAACTCAAACTCAAAAACCATATTCACTATCAAAGACTCCAAATCATGTATAGGAAAGAAGACATAAAGTTTTGTAGAAAGAAGAAGGATAATTGTATAAAAATTAAAAATTAATACTCTATACTCCTTTAGCTAGCTTTGTTCTTACAAGGTTGGATCACCTTATAGGATCACTATACTCCAATTTTGTTATCAATCTTCAATACTTTTCAATCTTCAATACTTTTTGGTTTCGACTGTCACCACAAGTCTCATTCCTAAGAGGGATATTTATAAGTATTTAAGGTTCAAGTTAGTTGTCGGAATATAGAGATTTAATTTATTAGTATACAAGGTTTTATTATCTAGTGTTTTGAAAGGATTCACCTACTTATAGGTTTAGAGTTGGGCCCTTACCTGTACAGACCATAAATGTAAGCCCAAGTAGGCTCAATTACCTTTCTAATATTGGTTTAGCTTTTAACCATTACGTATTACATGGTGATTGATTATAATCAAGTTCTAATTGCATAACATAGGAATGACTGAAATAAATGTCGAGATCCAAAAGAGATAGGTATCTCCACCAACCATATAGTATATTAACATAAACTCGGGTGAATATAATCTTCAGAAACTGCTTTACTTTGTATCTTAATCTTATATTGATCTTGATTAGAGTCAACACAAATTTGAGATGTCAAAAGATGATCTTGGTTGAAATAACGCTAAACTTAAGTTTTAAAAAAAATATATTTTTTCCTTATTATATACACTAGTTGTCGATATCATACAAATCTCTTGTAAATTATCAATTCTTTAAAAGGAAACGAAAAAATATTTTTTGGCCAATAAAGTTAAAAAGGACAAAAGAAAAATAAGAAAATGATTAATATTATGAAGTTAATAGAATTTTTAAATTAGTATATGTTATATCTGTATCTATTATGTTTATTTTCCTGAGTACATTTTTGTTATAATTTCAACGTCAAGTACCAAACCACTTTTATTATAAATAATATCTATATTTTATAATTTTAACTAAAATACAACTATTATCGTCGAATTACATTTAAAATTAACTCACAAAATCACAAACATATCCTAAATACATAATTAAGCAAATTAGAGTTAAAAGGTTTTTTTTTTCAATTTATTCACATGCTTACATTAAAATACAAAAAAAAAATATCTTGCCATGAAAAGCTTATAATAATCTCAAACAATACCTTAGTCAATCTTCTTTATTTATTTATGTCATCACAATAATTTTTTAACAATAAACTGTAAAATTATTTATTTAAATATTTAATTTCATCAAGTAACTTTGATAATAAGTTAAAGTTTAATTTCTACGTATTTGTTGGTGTAAAATACAGTAGTATCAATCAATAAAAGATAATTGTTTGACATAGATGTTAAGCTTGTTATTATAACAAATTATTAGACAGTTTGTAATTAGATAATAATACTACTACTCTTTACAATATGTTCGATATATATTACTCAATAAAATCCTTCACAGAATAATTGGGTGTGAAATTTTTAAAAGATCAATGTATTGAGGTTTAGGATAATTGAGATTAATAAATAGATCATTCAGTCCATAGTTTAGCATCCAACACAAATCATAAATATTTAAAACTTTATTCCTTAAAATTAAAAAGCTATTTACAAGATTCAATACGTAACACGGTAAAGAATATATTTATACTAGTAATGCATTTATATAATTGTATCAATAATTAGCAATCATAAAAATTATTCATGTACAACATTTTTTGAATTATATATATTTATATAAACATAACAAAAATTTAAAAATAAATAATTATCATTCTAACTTTTGTTGGTAAACATGCAACATAAGAATGAACTAAATGCAATAATGATATTATGATAATATATAGTTTTATATATACATGTGTTATTTATATCATCGTATGATCTAAATTTAAGGAATCACAATAACAAATTATACTTAAATTATTATCGAAATTATAAGAATTTGTTACTCCATACCTTTTGAAAGACTAATTAAGTATGTTTTATATGATACTAACATTTGATTTAATGTAAATAATATTAAAATCTATTCTTAAACTTTTTATGTTAGAATAATTTATTGTACTTACTTTATAAAGTTTGATAGGTAAATCTCCATTAGTTTCTCACCAACCACCAAATATCTTGATATATGTGATCTAAATTATTAATTGACTATTTTTTTCTTAATAGATTTATGCACTTGATATCACATTCACAATAGATCATTACACACAACCACAATAGATCATAATATGACTCTAGGTATCCAAACACAATATGCATTATGGTGTATATCATACCATTTCATGATCATATCATTTTATCTAGTTCATACATATACATACATAATTTAGTACATCCATATAACTTACATGCATAATCACATAATCTTTCATGATACCACATACATCCAACACATATGTATCTCATCCAATACGTGTATATCTACCAATAATAATAACAACATTGTCAATTTAAATATGTGATAATATTCATGACTATGTTACTTGAGTTATATCCTCTCGCTGTTTGAGTGTTAAATAGCTCGTATGAGAGATAATTGATTTGACATTTTTCTCACTTAAGTACTCTCTCATCACTTGAATGAACATTACTATTTGAGCGACCATTTTTTGCTTGAGTAGTGAGAGTTCTATAGAAAAATAATTGTTATGATATTTCTCTCAAGTCTGAAGTCATTGTTTGAAAGATATGTGATGTTGCTCTAGTGACCATGTTGATGCTTGAATAACATTGAATGATGCATGTAATGATTGTTTATTGCTTGAGTGTCACCTAAGTGATTAAATTTGACTATTCCAAAATTCAATTTGACTTGACATAAGTATATTCCAATACAATCATAATCTTCAAATAATTTTGATAAATAGGAAACTAAACTTCAATCCATTTTAACATCACATTTAAACACATCTAAATCAACTTAAACAAAATAAATGTAAATAATTTACTCTGGATCTAGAGATAATGTGTTTTATAAGCAAAATAATTCTACAACCCTACTAAATTTCAAAATGAGTTGGTAAAACTTCCAAAGTTTAACACACTTCACAACTTCCCTTAGTATATTCCAATACAACCATAATCTTCAAATAATTTGGACAAATAAGAAACTAAACTTCAGTCCATTTTAACATCACATTTAAACGCATTTAAATTAACTTAAACAAAATAGATTTAAATAATTTACTCTTAATTATAGATAGTGTGTTTTGCAAGCAAAATAATTCTACTAAATATCATAATGAGTTGGTAAAACTTTCAAAGTTTAACACCCTTCGCAACTACCATCTTACCTTAGTAAAGTTATTGGTATCCTTTGCTTTCTAATCTTAAAGAAAATAAGAAAAATGGATAATAAAAGATATGAGAATAAAAATTTACTTTAAACATAATTATAATTGATTTATCTTTTTTTATCTAGTACTATGTGCTTAATGATATAATATGTTTTTGTAAAAGAGATGACTTATTGGTCTATAGTATTAGAGATATAAAATTAAAATTAAAATAAAAAATAAATTAATTATAAGTCTATTTTTTTCTTCAATAATATTTTTTTCATACATATTGTAATACAGTGAAAAGATTATCAGTATTAAGGAAAAACAAAATAATTCAGAACATTTTAAGTTCACTCAATTCCTTATCCAATTAATTTCTTACTCTCCTTATTTTACAATCATATAAAATTTCAAATCATCACTTTTATCATCATCACTTTTATCAAACTATCAGTAAGTTTCCTTTTAAAAACACATTCTTCTCCAAACATAAGTCATGAACTCAATGTGATAACTCATAATACTTACCTATTTTCAAAATCAATTATAGATCATGATTAATCAAATTGAGGCAAATATTATACTACTGTCTAATCACATTAAAAATTCCATTTTCTTAATAGTTATAGGTCATTTACCTATATATATATAGATGAACTAATCAATCCTTAAACCATAAATAAATCTGCATACATTCGTAATATCAACTTCTAATACTATCATCAAACTAAAACTACAAAAAATCAATCAATCAATTTTACTTATTTCACATTAAAAACCAATATAAACCTATCAAATGAAAAGTACACAATTTTTTTAAGCACATTCACATTTAGTTTTCAAATCTTATAAGAACTCAATTTGAAAATAGAATCCAATGTCTACTTAGACATGTCAATTTAGCTTCCCTTACCTGTCTAAGAGGAGAATCGCCTATAAAAGACTTCAAGCTATCACTTGAAAGGATAACTCAACTTATATCGTATAATTCTGATTAATAATATAAACCTATCTTTAGGATCTAAAACAAACAAAAATAATTATTAATACCTCTAAAATTACATGCAAGAAAATAAAACTCAGTTTTTTTTTTATTTTTATGAAAATCATAAACTAATGAAGAAGAGAGAAAAATTAGTACTTACCTAAAATAAGATAAGACGTTAAACCGGTTCAACCCTGCTATATCTTATATTAGGAATTGAATGGAGATAATAGAGATTTTTTATCTTCAATATGAAACAATAAAAAAACCTAAACAATAGAAAAACCAGACTTTTGAAAACTAGACTTTTAAGAAAGAGAAAAATCATAAAGAATTATAAAATCTCGTTGTCTAAAAAGATAATATAATCTTTGTAAAATGATCTGAATCTTACATATATATCAACCATGTAAATTAATTTTATATTTTTCAATCACAATCTATTATTATATGTATTAAGTTTAGTGAATTTTATAATTACCATCATAAAAATCACATTAAAAATAATTTATAAAACAGTACATAATTATTAATCTGACAATCCATGCTCGCAAATATTTTATATATTGATGGCACTACAAAATAAATTATACAGATTGTGTGTGGGTAGATTGAAAGACACTTTAAAATGGTGAGTTTTAAAAGGAAGTTATTTTTGGGAATGAATGAATGAGAAATAAAAATGAAGAAATATCTGGAAGCACTAAAAACAAAGGATGTAATGAATGTGAGTGAATATATGTGAATGTGATTCCATGGTGTGGTCCCCACCGTACCTTCCTATGCTCTGCTCTGCGCTTTATTGCCACCTCAGCTTTCCACTTCCCTTATCTACCGTAAACGCCAACCTCATTTCGGAATTTCAATTTCTCTAATTAATTTTTTAATTAATTAATTTATTTATTTTTGTTGGAGTGCAAGTTAATCCTGTCAGCATGCCCTCTCATAGATTTCCTCTGTGACATTGTACTTTCAGAATGACCAATCCTTTCAGTTTTGTTGAAATATTTTACTTTTATTAGAAAAATAATTTAAAATATATAAAACCAGACAATCTCACATCATATAAAAAATAAATTAAACTTAAATTAATTACTTCTTCATACTCTTCACTATTTAAATTTATATTAAAAACGCACTTGAATCATTTTATCATTTTTCATGGATAATTTTATGAAAAATAATCTGAGAAAAAAAGTAGAGTATTGTTAAGAAAGAAAGAGAAAGGGTTGGTTTGAAATATAGTAATATAAAAAGGAGAAAAAAATGAGAGCCACAATTGGAGAAGTTGTTTGTTTGTTAGTTGGTTGGGCTATGCGACACGTACCTTTATAACACTTCCAAGTCAATATCAAACCAAGCACAAATCTCCCCCCAGATCTGTCTTATGTCCTTTCACCCTACCCTACACTTTTGCCCCATCATCCCTTAATATTTTTATTATTATTATTATTATAAAAAGGTTATAAATACTTAAAATTAATTATGGGTTTATATTTAAAAAGCATTTAAAAAACACATTACTATTTTTGCAATATAAACAGGTATGCGTGACCATGTTGCATTTCTTCGTCCACTTGTTACAAAATGTTTCTTTTATTTCATCTTTTTTTTTCTTCAAAAATTCATTTATCAAGAGCCACCTTTTATGCAAATTTGTGGCCCCTTCCCTGCCTTTAGCCAACCAAACTTAGCTTCAAGGATTATCAATAATTCAGGTCACCTAGACAAATTCTTTTTTATCTAAATATCAGTATGAGTAATATTAAAATTGATTTTTTTTCAATAAATTAGAGACAAGATGGAAATAGTGATCTCTTAACTTTATTAACAAAAAAAAAATCTAATAATAGAATATTTAGACTAAAATAAATTTTTTTTGGAGCACTGAATGGAATGAAAGAATTCCATAATCCCTTAACTTAAAAAAATATCACAACATGGACTGTAAAGAATTTGACTATCTCCTAAGTTGATGATGGTTGGTAGTAGCAATGTGTTATTCATTCTTTTCTTTGAATTTAATTAAAGTTTTTGATTAATATATTTTATCCATATATCTTGAAGTGTTTGTCACAGGGTTTGTTTGTGTAGACAGGTGGGATCACATGATCCTCTAGCTTTTTGGGGTTTTGGATTCATTATGGGCCATAAAATTGATCTTTGCAGATCCCAGCAGACAATTCAGACCTCTAGTTTTGGGGTAGTGGAAACCTACAAACATGGCCAACTGAACAAACTGCACATGCCACTGTGGAGGAGATAAGATGAATAAATAATATGTATTTTCAATAAAATTATAAAAAAAAATGGCCCATCTCATTATAAAATGAGTTGAGTTGAGTTTCATAGGAAGTTTATCTCATATTTTAAAAGAAAGATTGTAATATTGTTGTCCACAAGTTTTGCATATATGGAATGGTTCACATGATCCTAACTTTTCCTTTGTCATAGTGTGAATTTCCTTTTTTGTGAAACCCTCTTTCAATGGTTAACATTTAATTTAGCACTAATATAGTTTATGATTAGGAAACTAATTGTGATTGGGTGGCTTGGATTGCTTTGTAATGTGTGGTATTAAATAACTAGTGAGAAGTAAGCAAATACCCTTTTCAGAAGTACTTGACTCATAAGGAAATAATGTGATATTATACCAAAAATGGTACAAAAGAATGGAAGAGGGTACTTTAAATTGAAAGTGAAGTACTTTCTTCCATTTTGTATATTCTTGTTTATTCTAGCTGTCCTCATAAGGGCTATTGAATGTTGCTTTAACTTTAGAGACATTGGTAAATTCAATTATTATGCTTTGTATTTGAATTGGAATTTAATAAGAAACATTGATTTTGACACCCACCCCTCTATGGGCCATTTCTACTATGGACAAAGGGCCCACTTCAACATTTCAATGCAAATTATCTTTTCACCTATTCATTAAGTTAGGTTCCATATTTGGACTCTGTTGAATGTGTGATGGGAAAAAGCTTTTTATTCATATGCCTCTGCAAATATGTTGGGTTTCACCATAGGTTTCAATTTGAGAAAGAAAATTGCACATGGAGTGGATAGGATTAAGATAATCTTGTTTGAGTTGGATTATATAGCATTGATAGCAAAATTTATTCTTTAAAAATGTTTAGTGAAAGTTTAAAACCAATTATTTAATGTCAATCGTGGACACTTTCTCCACAGCTGACTACTAAATTAAACAGAAATATATTATCATTGTCTTAAGAATAAGTGAGTCAGATAATTTAGGATTCTTATACAAATAAATAAAGTATTCTGAAAAAAATAATAAACTTTGGTTAATATATTTTTGAAACTTTATTTAGTTACTGCACTATTTTTGAAATAATGGACTTTATTGTCACGGTTGAAGATTAGATTCACTGCTTTCGACTCTCTAGAAATGAAAATTACAAAAAAAAATAAAAAAAAAATTCTTATTATCTTATCCAGAGATGATAAAAGAATCAAAATTAACCGTTCAATAATGAGACTAGATTTAATTATCATCATTCTTATTTTTAAAGTGAAAGTTCATCTTTATTCTAATTTTTAATAAGTATGAGATTTTCGTCATTTCATCCTCAAATTTATTGGGTAACCAATATACTTATACTTGAATTTATTTTACTGTTATAAATATTAATTAAATATTTTTTAATAAAAAATAAAATAACAATAAAGGAAAGATTTTATATTAACAATTTAATATAAAAAGAATATGTATTTTCTTTTTTATTATCAAATATGATAAAAATATTATAATTGAGTAAATTTCAATAGCAATTGAATAAAGATAAAGTACTTATAAACAAATAAATAATTACACATAACTAATATTCTATGACAACCGAAACATTTATTAATTTTATAAATATATTAATTTTGTAATTATTGCTTAATTTCATTTGTTCAATATATAAAAAAGGACAAAAAAAATTAGATATAGTAAATGAAATTGGAAACTTTAGTTACTAAGATACAATATAATGTGAGAATTTATAAGAAATTAATAATTAAGAATAAATATTAATAGATATGAGTAATTTAGCCAGATAGTATGAGTTTTATATTCAACTTGTAGTACAAATGAAAACCTCTACATTAATATGATAAACTCAACTATGATGAAGACTTGTTATTTGACCACCAGTACCACCAGCATATTCATAAGTTATAAATTAAAAAATTATCCTCCTCAAATATTTTAACTATAAGAAGAATCTGATTGATGTTTCAAAACCAATTACCAAGTTTTTTTAGTCTCCCTTTCCTATATCTCTTTCTGTTACTATATATATTTCATCAGATTAATCTTATTATATTTTATTATGTTATTATATCTATTTCATCACAATCAAGTATGGAGTTGGTCCTTTTAAATCGTGAATTTTAATGATTATATTCTCTTTTAATTAACTTAACTAACACACTAAAATGGATAAAGGATCTTTAAGAAAAAGTTAAATTTTGTCATAATTTTGTTATTAAAAAATGTATGGAAAGATTTAAGGGAGAAAAATATATCTAAATTGTCATTACTTTCTACTCTTAAGCAATATAGGACCATTAGACATAAATGAGTAAAAACAATCAAATGTTCTTAGTAAAATTGTGATTTGTATTTTCTGAAATGCACCATTAGAAAAAAAATCACATAATAGAAAAAAAATGTGTAATTAAGATTATGATAAGAGGAAAAATATCTCAAGAATTTAAATAAACTTTTGTAGATTATAATAGATAGAGAATGAGAAACTCTATAGTAAAATAAAGTAACATTTAACATATGAAATCAAATTAAGAATAGAATTGTGAAAATAAATTTTCTTAACCAGTAAATAAATTACAATTAATTTAATAAGAAAACAAATATAAATATAAAATTAAGACGAATTCGAACCATATCTAAAAAAACAAGTTCATTTATCATCTTTTATAATAATTAGAAAAATTCACAAATAAAAGTTATTCAATAAAAATCTTAACTCTAATCTCTAAAATCAAACATAATGTATAAGTTCAAATACCTTAAGGTAACACCAAAAATATAAATTAGAATTTATTACATCTAAAAGTAAATATTTGTGTTTAAAACTAATTAATTAATATGTACTTATTGCATAATAAAAGTTTTGAATTTATTTTATTTGTAGTTTTTACACTATTTATGTACATAATCATATATTGTATAAATTTGTATTACAACTAGCAATGATTTTAAAAAAAAATCAAAGAGACAATTTGGTTGTACTCCACATCTGTCATGTCACTCTCAGTTTGCTGGATATTTAGAAGTCAACATTTGAATATATTGATGCATGTGATCAGTCAAACTACAAACCCTACTTGTGGCCACACTTAATCGTTGACCATGCCTTTAATTTTGTTCAAAACAAATGACTTGTATATGACCTGGTTTTAAAATGTGATCACTATTTAATTTTCTATTAATTTAGTTGTGCATCATATGCAATCATCGTGACTTCAAAGAAAATTAACTAGTATAGTTGACGAGACAAAGAACCCATCTATAGTTTCTTTTGTGTGATTAATGTGCCAAAATTCCCTTAAATTTAAATATATTAGAAAAAGTTATTTTTTAAAGAAAAAAAAAACTCTCTCACAAGAATTAAGGTTGTATCAAGTGAAATTAGACTTATATTTATGAATTCTACTCCATATGAAACCTAAAAGTAATGCATTTTGATTTTATTCAAATAAAGAATAAATTACATTAATGCTTTCAGAAATTCTACCATTTTTGTTCAATACGCCTCTTTTTTATTTACACTCTTCTTAACTGTTTAAAATACAATACAATGACACCATTAATTATTAGGGACATCCATAATTTAAAAAAAAAACATATCATATACTATCTTAAATTATAAAGTCTTTTTTACAGAAGTAGAAGTTTTTATAAATGATAAAAAGTAGGAGATCACATGTCATTTATAGAAAATTTAAGGTTGCGTAAAGAAAATGAGAAAAGAACTTTAATGTAGTGTAAGTACAATCTGTTCTCAAATGAAAAAAAAACACCATAGAATGTTATGTTCTCCCTCATATGTTTCCTCAAGAACTATATGTCCTAGATTTTTTTTTCAGTGTTATCAGAATATATGTGTTATTATTTTCCCTTAATTTGTTTTTGGTTGATAGCATGAGGATGGACTATAAGAGTTCTGAGATATAAATTGGTGTGTTCTGATTCTCTTTTATGAAATCTCTCTATGTTTTCTAGTTTTTTCATAGTTTTTCTTGGAATTGTTTTTCATTTTTTTAAGAAATTTCTATTAGTAAGATTATTATGAAGTAAATGTCGTTTTAACTAATTAAAATTTGTTTTAGAGTAGTTTGTATTCTAAAATTTCTTTATCTAGTCTATATTTAACTTTTCATGTGAATATTTGAGGATTTCATATAAGTTCAATTTGATTTGTGAGATTAACTAATTTGGTATACTAGTAATTGTAAATAACGAAAGAACTTGTTTAGATGCTTTTAAGAATTATAGTTTTTGTTTAGGAATTAATTGTATATTTGGATATTAAGTTCTAAATATAATTTTAGATTTTGAATGGTTAAAGTAAGAATGAATAATTAAATGAAGGGATAATGTGAACAAAGGAGTATACAAATGCATGTGAAACTTATAGAATTGAATTTAAAGAGTTTAAAACTTGGAAGTATTGATTTCTTAAAAGTAATTTGAGTTAAATCACGTTAGTGTTTATTTGTTTTATTTTTTAATGTTGAATAATCATAAATTGATTGAGTTGATATATATATATATATATATATATATATATATATATATATATATATATATATATATATATATATATATATATATATATATATGTATGTATGTATTGAGGTTTAATACATGATAGGAGGGTTAGAATTAATTATTTTGGACTATTGGTTTATTTGGCAGAAATTTCTGATTTTCACGTAATCCTCTAATGGATGAGAATTTTGCCTCAAAAATTTCATCTAGAAGGTAATGGAATAATTTTTTAACAAATTCACCCTACATGAGATTGACTAATGAACAATTTTCATGAATTAAATTCACTTACAGATTATAATTCACACATATAATAAGTTATCTAATAGGGAACATGGTTCATTCATGTCTTAAACTGATATTTTTTCTTAACATCCTTTACATTAATTTAAGTTAATTAAGATTAGTAGAGTATTGAATATGCTATTTTTTTATGAAGTAAAGTCAATTAAAATATTTATGATTTAGGTTGGTGATGATTTCTGTCACTAAAGAAATTTGACGAGATTCTAGGTTCTAATAACACAAATCAAATGTGATATGTAATAAAAGTCAATAGATTTTATTTAGTTAGGGTGAAAAATTATCTATATTCAAACAATATCCTATGTTGAGAGGTTACTAAATGAAATTTATACCAAAATTTTCGAAAATAGTGAATTACCATCTTTTATTGATATAGTAAAAAGTCATGAAAACTTTATAGCCCCTAATACGAAAAAAATAAAAAATAAAAATCATGGACAAGGACCTTAAATTTAAACTTTTTTAAAGGTAGTATCTTAAACCTATTTAAATGACTTATTATGTAAATAGCTTTTAACGGATTAAGTTAGACTTTTTATCATAGGCTGATTAAGTTAGACTGTTCTGAAAAAAAAAAAAAATAATCACACATATAAAAAAAAAAAAAGAGTTGAAATAAATAGACAAGTTAAACTCAACTTGAACTTAAGAATCAGGTTTCAAACCTTGTAAAAAAAAATAATTAAAGTTGAACCTATTTCTATCTCCAATAACAAAACTGAAAACATGTCTTAATTATATTGTTTTAATATATATATATATATATATGTGTATGTATGTAAAATTTCCTGCTAGCTTCACCTTGGGGTAGATTTATTTTTTTATAAATAAGTATATATATTTTTTCTTTCATTTCATTTTCATCTTATTTTTCTCTTGCAGTTCAATTAAGTCACATGTAAATTTTCTTTCTTTCTCCTCCTCTTCTTTTTCTTTTCTTTCTTTTTTTGACAATTAATCTCAATCAATTATTTTCCTTTGCCTAACTCCGTTTTACATATATTTGAAAATAGAGGGAATGACTATTTTTTCTATATGTTAATTATTTGAGTTGAGTTTTAAAATAAAAAATAAGTTAATTTAACTTTAAGACAAAATATTAATAATCTGTAATTATGTATATGGAAACATAAAAAACAGAAATAAAATTACATTTTTTTTAAAGCACATGGCCTGAGTTGTTAAAGCAATTAACCTAATTAGGTTGTAATATAAAGTCTGAGGAATTATTGTTGTCCTTATGCAACCTACTTCATTTCACAGTAAGGGAATTGTTTTTTTCTTCTTCACATGAGTTTATTTCATATTTATAGCAGTGAATGGAATTGAAATTAGTGTGGACAGGGAGAGATCATATGGGAATGTAAAACAGGGATTGTTTCCAAAAATATCAATGATACTTTTCCATTACAAGTATACATCATTGATTATAAAGTAGTACCATGATAGGTTATTCATATAGTTGCTTTATTTTTAAAATAAAAATTCATATTTATTTTTAGTATTTTGATGAATGAAATTGATGTTATATTTCAGTCCTTAAAATAACCTGTATATTTTAGTAAAATAAAATAAAAACAATTATAAAAATAAAGATGAGACACGTAATTATTATAATTGATTTGAAAGAAATAAGATATTATTAATATTTATTTTTATGCACCTGGCCCTAGTTGTTATTTAACACATGTAGTAAGTCATATTTAACTATTATACTTTTAAGCAGAAAAATTATGACTTAATTATTATTATAATTTTTGATTTAATGATAAATACACTTAATTAACAATCGATAATACAAACTGAATTTTCAGTAAAACAATTGTTTAGGAAGAGATTGTTACATATTGAAAATTTTACATTAATTAAAGATAAAGTCTTTCAATAATATATAAATAAATACAAATCTTACTTTAAAAATTAATTTTATAAAATTAGATTAAATTTAAAACTTATTTCTTAAAATAATATTAAAATTTATTTTAATAAAATTATTAGACCTATTAATCTATTCATTATCGGATTACTCTTAATATAAGTCGACTCATTATTAGATCACTCTTAATATAAATTTTAAGTTGAACAATCTCAACACTATACTCAACACTATAAAAATATAAATATGATAAAACTCACATCTAAGTAAGAATAAAACTTTTATATAATACATAAGCTCCATTGAACAATATCTAGTAAATCTAAATACAAAAGAACGTTTAGGTAATACATTATATATATTAATATTAATATTGCAAATAAAAATCAGTTTTATAGGCAGTTTCTATCAAAGTTTTAAAGAAAAATAATAGCCCTAAAAAGAGTTGGTTGGGGTGAAGATGACAGAAAAGCTTGAATGAAAGCATGATAGATATTTTCTGGGGACAGGGTTAGTGGTGCTAAAAGATATAGTGGTGATTGGAGATGGAAATGTGTGGCAGTAGATGCCCTGTTGGTAGGTGGCTAAGACACTCCTAATCTTGGATAATAACCAATGCACAACTCATTCTCCTTCTCTTTCATCAGATTCTGCTTCTCTTCTTCTGTGTTTTCCTTTTCATCTTCTTCTGTGGGACCCCTCCATTACCCCCTCTCCATCATTCAATTTTTTTTTTCTTTTTTTAACTTCCCAAATAAATTGGATAAATTATCACAGTCATAGATTATTGTGTTTGTTTTGCTTCTGGACACATCACATACTCTTTACAACATTATTTTGTTTCAGATACTGTCACACATCACACTTCAACATAAGTGGAAAATTTTAACTTCAACATGCATCTTCTACAGCCCTACCTCTTCCACTAAATTTGGATATCTTCAAAGATTAATCCTTTCATTGAAGTGGACATCAAATGTTAAATAAAATGTTCCTTTTATAGATGCATGAATAATACACTCATAATTTACCTACTGTGTCAAGTTTGCTTTTCAAAATGTTGGGTGTGATTTGACTCAAAAAAATCTTAGCTTGCTTGCATAAGGCATGTCGGCATGTTATAAATTCTTATTGGGCCACTTTGATTTTTTTTTTTCCGTTGCTCATACATAATATTTTTAGTTTTATTTGGACTAAATAAAATATTTTTAACTAATATTTGATTTGGAAGCTTAATTTTACTGATATTCCACTTTGGAATGCTAATTAAAGGAGATATCTCATTAAAATGTCTAACTATGTTTTCCAGATTAATTATTGCTCGAGTAGGTTCATATTACTCACATTTGTAATCGAAACAATACAAACCCAATTGATATTTAAAAAAAAAAAGTTTTTAACATTTATAGTCACCATATGAAAATTGAGGTGTTTAGTGTTCACACATAATCGAAGAGAACAAGGATAAATAATGATAATGTGATCCATTATTAACCATCCATAAAATTACACTCTAATTATCTAATTTTATTTCATATTATTAGCTTTGTATTTTTGTTCACATTTCTGTGTGGGTTTATTTTTATTTTATTGTTTTTAGTCTTTCATTTATGTAATCTTTTTATTTCTTAAAAAGATCCTTTTTTAATTTTCTTAAACGAAGATACGAAAGGAAACAAAAGATAAAGGACAGTCCAAAACTATGGGCCTGTGTTGCTCGGGCTGCTTTGTTCTTAATCATAATTACGGATTCACGGCTTCTTCCTGCACCTCTATAATTTTTTTTTATCTCTATACATTTAAAATTTTATTGTACAGACCATTATATCCTTTCCAACCTTACACTTATTCCTCTACCTCGTTCAGTTGTCTCTGATTGTGACGCTACCGTAACCAACCGCCACTGTGAGGAGGTTTTCCTGCTGTAGCTACCGTCGTGTCAACTGTGTGAGTTAAGGGTGATTTTATTAAAGATTTTGGTGATGATTGGAGAGTGGGTTCTCCAAATGAGGGTGAGGTTTTTTTAGTGAAAAATAATTTTCGAAACTGGCATTTCTAGAAACTATTTTTGGATTTGGAATTAGTTTCGGAATTGTTCAATCCAAAAGTCATTTTTTTTATGAAAAAATCAATTCTAGAAAAGGCAATTTCAAAAGTCAATTCTGAATTTAAAATTAACTTCTGAAATTGTTGATTCTGAAAATAAAAGTGTAAAAAGAAATACTTTTGGAAGGAAGAATTATGTAAGTTATTTTCGGATTTGAAATTGGTTTTGAGAATTGTAGTATTTTTTTTTTTACACTTTCACAATAAGTAATTCCAAAAGTTATTTCCGAATCTAGAATTATTCATTTTAAAAATGTTTTCTTCGTTTTTAAATTGTATAGAAACACAAGAATCTTTTCAAACGAGATAATTTGGAAAATTTTTAAATGTATGGAGGTGCTTAAAAAACCATGCAGGTGTAGGAAAAAGCTATCTTACGGATTTTGGGCTAAATCTGGCCCAATATGAAAAAAATAAAAAATATAAGTAATTATTAATCCACGTAGAAATGTCACAATAGAAATTAAAAAAAAAATTGGATCCCAAATTTCTGTAACCTATAAAAAATCTCATGGCATAGTTTTATTGCAGAGAGGATATTCTTGAATGTGACAGCTAGTTTTTTCAGGAATTCGAAGTTAAAGAAAGTTTTCTGCAAAATAACATCCCCACATTTTTTTTTTCGGGAAATAGTTTTAGTCAAATTTCCATGGTGGATGTGAAATCTAATTTTCATGAATTAAAATAAATTTTGTACTGAAAAAAAAAAATCATGTTACTCTTATTAAAGTATGCAAGTGACAAAAAAATAAACTTTTTAGTTAAAGTAACACATTTCTCTTAAATTTGTAGAAGACTTATATAGATATTTCAAAAACATTTTTTATAGTAAATTCCAAGGTTTATGATTTTCAGAATGTTTATTTTATTTCACTACGTTTATTAATAATTGATAGAGTTAGGTGTCAAGAAAAGGTACGTATTTAAAATGACTAGTTCCAAATACAACACGAACTTTAATTGAGGAAACATATTTAGTGTGAACTATACCTAAAATAAAATTGCTTTTAGAAGAGAATATACGAGAAAAAATTTAACTGGACAATGTCTGTGAATGATTGAAATGAATTTTAAAAAACGTAAATATTTTGGGACATGACACTTTGTTGCATTCAACCAAAATGGTCCCTTTATGATGTTGGGAATTCTTCCTAATGTGGCAAACATTCTTTTAATCTTGTAGCTAAAAATAGTAAAGTAATGTGTTTGATACAAAGGTGGAACCCACCAAGGAAATATAAAAGAAAACAACTCACAAGACCCACAAAATGGTTCGAGAGACAAAGAATATTTGCCTTGTGTTGGACAATGGGACATGTCTTGTTCCAAAAATTGATTGTGATTTCCACCCATGCTTTCAAATTCAGTATATTGCCCCTTCTCTCTATTTATATTTTTATTTATTTATGATATAATAAGTTCGAGATTCACGTAACTAAACTATAATACATTAATTAAATATTTAATTAATAAATAAAATTATACGTTGAGTATTCAAATGGGAGTCTATATTCTATATTAAGTGAAAATAAGAAATTTGAATAACATATATAAGAAAGAAGACTCGAATCTAATGTTTTAAGATTTTTAGTTAAAGTTGGTGTCATTCTCTTATATAGATTTGTCTTTTGTCTTATTTTTGTTTGATCTTCTCGGTGTTTCTCCTCCCGATCTTTCCAAAGAATGAGTATGTATAGTTTAATTCTAGAGAATGAGTACGTACAGTTTAATTCCTGGCTCTCTTCCTAACAGCGTGTCCCGTTTAAGTGACACCTATTCGAATTTCAGTAAAAAAACAAATATTTAATGTTAGATATCCAAGTGTAAATCTAAGTCTCACATTAAAATAAAAATGAAAAAGTTGAGCAATACGTAAAAAGAAGATCTACAAATCTAATGTCTTAAGATTTTGGATTGAAGAAGGTGTCATTCCCTTATATCGGTCGGCCCTTGTCTTAATTTTCTTAACAAGTGTTAGTTCTTATTCGTGAGATCTTCTCAATGTTTCTCCTTTCGATTTTATGAACATATAAAATATAAAAATATTTAGAAAAATAGAAATAAAAAAATGAAAGAATGTAAAATAGTAAAAAGTAAGAATTGTAGGCCACATGGTTTGAAGTTTTTGGTTTCAATAAATGTTTGCATTAGCATTTATCCTCCAAAAGAAGTAGTGGACAAAGGCAGAAGAATGTTGAAGTGGTGCAAAGGATGATGAAGTTTGTGTTGTGTTGGAAGCAAATGCAAGAGGGGCCATAAACATTATTCATTTTCAACTTGGTACGATCGACATGGTTGGTTTTGATGAACAAATGTCAACAAACAACCATATTTTCCAATTGCTGCAATCACGCCATGAATGACCACCTTGTACTTTTGAACTGCATTCTTTTTCCTCTCCCATAATTTTCTGTACGTACTATTTCTTCATTTTCATCTTCTTCAACATCTTCAACATTTAACATCAATCTATCTGTTCATGTTAGATGTGAATCTAGATACATTTTCAGAATATCTTCCTTTTCCAACATAACTTTTCAAACTTCTTGTTTTCGGTTTATATATATATTTTACAACCAAAACACTGTTAGAAGTTGATATTTTACTTGTTTATATAACACTGAGATTAATGTTTTAAATTAACTACACTTATTGGTCTAATTAAACATTTTTAGACAGATTGTTTCAAAAATTAATACAAAATTTACTTTCTAGGGTTTTCGTTAATCGATCTACATTGATGGATTGTATAATTTTTAAGTTTTCTAACAAAATTTCTAAATTAAATATATAAAATTGGATAAAAAAAATGCACTTCAAATCCGTTTTTTTTAAAACCAATCAACAACGATGACACTCTATGCAAATTTTAATGCTTTTTTTGGAAGAAAATAAATTTGGACTAGTTGTAGAAAGAATCAATTTAAAAAATTTATTAAACCAATTTTTCTCACTATCAATTTACAATATTGACGTCCGTTACAACTTTTGAAATTTCTTCCAAAACTTTCTAAATTAAAAAGTAGTTTCTATGTCATTGTTACATTATAAGTTTTTATTTAAAAATATATACTCATAATTTCGTTTTGAATCCCATTTTAAAACTTTGATGATCTATTCAACGAATCCATTATAAGCTGATGATAGTACTTTGAAATTCATTTATACCCCACTAAAAAATATTTAAGTTTTTTAAATCACTCTATTTTCAAAATCAAGTAAAATCGGTGTTCGTGAAGATGTTGAATATGTGAGACTAGGGTTTGAAGAGAAAAAATCTATTTTTTTAGGTGAATTTAATGTTTAGTAGATTAAGTTGAGCAAGAGAATTTCAGACAATATAATTGATTCAATTTGTAAAATATTTGAATAAAAAATAACAATGGGGTCAGATATAAAAAAAAAAAAATCAACCAAAGAAATAAATTTGCTTGAATTTAAAAATATAAAGAGTTATTAATTGGTAAAAAGTGAAGAGATAAAGATCCAACAATTCAAATTATAAGAACCAAGAACATAACCAAGCCTCTCTGTAAATCGTTACCAAAATTATATACTTTTATTATAATCATAAATATTCTTCATAAGTAATGAACATTTACGTTATAAGAGATTTATCTCTTCACATTTCTTTTACATTTGAATTCAAAACAATTAAATAGAATTTAAACCAACCACCTTCAACAAACAAGCCATAATGTGACAAGAATTTAAACTCTTGAGTGACTCATTTAGCAAATAGAGCTTAAAAAATTAATGTGACACTATTTATTTTCTTTCACTAAAGAACCTGAACCTTTTGTGGTAAAAGTTGTATAATATAACAACATCAAAGTCTCCGACAACATAATTTGAGAAGCAAAGAAGTGTTAACATTGCTTCATATTTTGAATTTAATTGCTTGTTTGGATATAAGCAAAAGCAGTGCCTGGAGTCACAGAACCGTGTGAAACAGGAAAACACGCAATAACTTCGAGTAATTGCTTCTCTTATAACGTAAATCACGTTTCAGGTTAAGCATTAAAACACGCACTAATAAAGACGTGTTAAATATGAAAATCATTCATGTGATTTTTGAGCACGAACAACATTAAAATCTGAAGTTAAAAAAACCTCAAAAACCTTTTTTGTTACATAAGATCACAAAAAACAAAACCACTAAGTCTGAGTTTAAGATAAAAACATGAAATCATAACATCATTTTTGAAGTGAAATTTGCAAAAACAGCTCGAAAACACAGACTTGGTTATGAGTAGAAAAGAAGTTGAAAAAATGATGCATTGAATGAAGGTGAATGGCTATGTTGTTTCATTTATCCCAGCTGCACGTCAAGTTGTCAACCCAAATGCAGCAAGATTTCATCTTTTATTCAAAGTTTCATTACTCTCTTCAAAATGCATGGAGCCCATTAATGATGTCAAGCCACAAAAGGTATCCAAACTGTCAATATCTGCCTGCCCCCACATCCCCCCTTGCATAAATCCCTCACCAACTTCTCAATTCATGCACATTTCTCTCTCTCTCTCTACATCAATATCTATGTGTGCACATATATATATATATATATATGTATGAAAAAAGTATAAACAGATAGATTTAAAACAACAGAAGGTAAACAAGAACAATAGAAATATGAATACTAATATATAATAATATTCAAGTCCCTTCACAGGAAGTCAATGCCCGAACCATACACATTTTCTATGGGAATGTAGAGAAGAAAACACCCCTAAGTGTGTGTGTATATATATATATGGTGCGTTCTTGACTCCCTCTTCTAAGACTGTGACTACTACTGTTACTAGTACTACTACTCATACGGCTATTTCTGCTACGTCTTCTTCAAAACCAAGTATGCAAAATAACAAACCATAATATTCTTTGGAAAAAAAAAGGAGCACCTTACTTAGCTAAACCTTGAAAATAAAAGAAAATAAATTGGTAGTTGGTGTGAAAGGTAATGAAAGTTGAAGCTTTGAAGCAAAATACAGCTCTCATCAGCTGGAGCAGTAAATAATGAGGCCTTGTGGACTTGATGAGGGGGCATTGAAGTCCCAACTAACCCAAAACACTTCTCCCACACATTGATTATAGCACCAGCACAAACAGCCTCAGGTCTGAACCATTTCTGATAAGCATATTTAAGGAAGGGGGAGGGTAGAGTGAGTAAAGGAAACTAACTAGCACACAAGCATGCAGCAGGTCCTCATCAGGAACTAGGACAATTCAAGGCAGCCTTTATTTGCTGGACAGTGTTGCCGATGAGACTATTAACAGTGGTCACCGACTCAAAGTTGAGTTTGGCAGATGGTAAGCTGCTCACTAGGATTTGGAATGCAACAGTGATGAGTGATCCCCCAGAGCCCCCCATCACCCTCCCTGAGCTTGTGCTGGTTGAGGCCCCTCCACCATCTTGCTCACCTTGCCCATCTGGTGAAATGGTGAACCCTGAGGGAAGGAGGGGAATGTATGAAGGGTCTTCACCACTCATTGCTATGTTGATGGCTGGAAGATCAACTGGGCAATACACCACTAGGGAACCTGAAGAGTCCACACAGCTCTCCTGGAGGATCAGCATGTTGTTTTGACTTGTGTTGAAAGCCTGGAATTAAGTGCACATGGTAGACATTATCAGTTGAAAACTGGAAAAACACACTTTGGTTGCAAAATTTTATGGCTTAAATTATAGAATAAACAACACAATCATGGTTTCTTACATAGGCATAAAATCACAAAACTTTATGTATTGTAGGTTCATGAATTCTATAATCACTATATTAAAGTTGCTCATGAAGGACAAAAGCACGTGGTCTTTTGCAACATTTTATGACTAAACAAGTAGCACTTCAAATGAAAATTCAACTAGATAATGGAGAGAAAGCATGTCTTACCCGAAGCACAGATATGCAGTTACCAGGGTGTGCTCCATTTGCTATATGAGCAACCTCTTGCACAGCATTGCCATTGGAAAGAACATCCCACTAAGACAACAAAAAAAAATGTTAAAACATTCCTGAAGAGTAAAACATCAGATAAGACAAACAAGTCAAACATGTCACAACCTGAGGTCTTTTCTTTTCATCCTTGAAGAAATTGAACACAGTTTGTGGAGGGATTGGGAGCCAAATGGTGGTGGCTGCACTGAGCACCACGCCATTAGGTTGGCCAGGGTCTGTGCTCTTATGCACAGTGACTCGGACTCCGATCTCATTCATCCCACTACCAGAGAGTGTGGTCCATCGGTGCCCAGCTGATGCACTAATGCTTGCACAAAAATTGGTGACCATCCTTTGTGCAAGTTTCATCATGCTTCTCTTGCCCTCAGGTGAGGGAATCACTGAAAAAAGATTTAAACTATCAAGTTCGAATCATAGATAGAAAATTAAACACAACTGAGATTGTAACAGTGCAATTTGTATACCTCCCCCAAGATCGCGGGTGGAGTTGCTCGTCACCATAAGGCAAGCAATCCTTTCACACATCCTCTGAAGTGTAGTTAGCCATCTTTGTGCTCCAAATGCAATGCCACTATAAATCATGTTTCTATAGAGTCTGTGAACTGGAGTCTTATCTTCAACCTCTACATGTTCAATCCAGGTAACCTACGTGATAACAAAAGAAGAGTAAACAAAATTGCACTTTAAGGGGTATCGAATTAGTCAACAGTAGCATATAGTGTTTAAGGTTTTACCTTGGAATATCCATTGGGCAAGTCTTGGATAAAGACACCAGAAGGCAGACGATGAGATCGAAATTGAGGAGCAAATTGGTTGTCTTGAGGAAAATCATATGAAACATCTACTATTGCCCATAAGCCTTGTTCGATTTGCTGACAGTAACGCAGGAAGTAGAACTCTCTAGTAGAAACAAGTGGAGAAAGCACTTGCAACTCCTCATACATCTACAACACAAGAAAAAAAAATCAAAAAATAAAAGTTGAACAAACCAAGAATGAAAATTGTAAGAAGATGAGTTGGACAAATTTTCAACATACCAATTGCAAACAACCGCTATGACCCCCCATCATTCCAGAAGATATAACCTCAATTGTTCTTGCCATTGTGACAACGGTGGGAAACAGCTCCATCCACTTATGCTGCAAAAAAAATCACAACATTAGAATAATTTAGAGAATTGAATTGACAAATGCAAAGATAAGATTATCAAGAACTTGTTACCGGGTCCATAAACATGTCAACCAAAGTCAAGCCATTCATAATCACAACTCCTGAATCTCTTGAAGCTTCAACATGAACATTGGGGTTCTTCATGTGACCGTTAGCCTTGGGGAACATTCTCTCATAGGTATCAAGATCAAGGACATCCCTCCCATCAGCACCTTTCATCCACAAGGGCTCATTTGTTTGCAATAGCCTGATCATTTCTTCCATGGCATTTGAGGCAATGTCTGACATGAGGGACTTATCCATGTCCGAAAGACACGCGGGTTGGAAAGGAGGCACATTCGGCATGGTCGATGAACTCCCTGGGAGAAGATCAAGATCAAGTGAAGGGCCACCCAACCCTTGGCTTGCAAAACTCCCCATTGACAAATCCAGAGAAGATATATGAATAGGCTGAACAGGTGGGAGCTGAGAAATTGGCCTTCCGATGTACTTAGCCGCAATGCTAGATACTCTATCAAGCTGCAAATTGAACAAATCTTTCAATGGACAACAATATCAAAAGATATATACATTCACATTCATAAATCTAAACAAAGAATTAATGAATTAGAAGGCCTTTGCACCTCCTCTTTGAGTTGAGCATTCTCCAATCTCAACTTTTGCTCATCAAAATAACAATCGTCATTGATAGGAGGACCACCACAAGAAGGGCAAATAACGTTTTTCAAGGCCTCCCTTATGGCTATGTTCTCGCAACGTATCTTGTCATTCTCTTGCCGAAGTGCAGAATTATCAGCTCTCTCATGCTGAGCCTGAATTGTTCAATTAACCCAAAGAACAAAGACTCATAATCAGGAATGAAACGTACAAAAACACAACCAAAAAAAAAAAAAAAAAAAAACTTTTTTAGAATCCAAAGAAAAA